>JGI24710J26742_10000347_pt1 | contig 42691 bp, 35 predicted proteins | sample BioPla2DNA2_FD_26742 | JGI IMG/M metagenome (IMG submission 26742)
TATGTGTTTGAAGAAAGGCAGGCAGATGTTCTGTCTGTAAGAGTGTTCAAGGACAATCTAGCATCCAGAAGGCTGGTGGAGAAGCTTGGATTTGTAAATGAGGGATGCATTCGTAGATGTGTCAAAAATCATCAGGGTATTATACATGATGATATGATTTATTCTATATTGAAAGATGAATATTACAACTTATAGAAGGAGGATATGATGGAATACAAAGAGATTAAGAGAATAAAAAACAATCCAACACTTAAAGGTATGGCTGTTGTTATACCAGATGTGATTTATTCAACTGCTAATGGTGTGGAGCTTAAAATGCAGATTATTAAACCCTGGGCTAATGGTGATGATGATCAAGCTAGATATCCCCTAATAGTATTTGTACAGGGTAGCGCTTGGACCTTTCCTGATGTTTATTATCAGCTACCTCAGTTATCTCAATTTGCTAGGGAGGGCTATGTTGTAGCAACTCTAACCCATAGAAATTCCTTGGAAGGACATCCTTTTCCTGCCTTCCTAGAGGACGTAAAGACAGGAATCCGTTTCCTTAGAAGTAATGCTGATAAATATCAGATAGATCCTGATAGAGTCGGAATATGGGGAACTTCCTCTGGTGGCAATACTGCACTTCTTGTGGGATTAACTGAAGACGACCCAAGGTACAAGACTAAAGAATATGAAGAGTATTCAGATACTGTTAAGGTAGTGGTTGATTGCTTTGGACCAACGGACATGAATGACATAGTTGATAAAATTGAACTAATCCCCGATGATATGAGATCGATCTTTGAGGGGCTAAGGGGAGAAAATACTAAGGAAAATATAGAGAGACTGATGGAGATTAATCCTGTTAATCACATTCAAGATGGTAAATCCTATCCTCCATTTCTAATCCTTCAAGGGGATGATGATGAGCTGGTTCATTATTCTCAAAGTGAGCTTATGTATCACAAGCTACTAGAGGCTGGTGTAAAGACTTCTATGATATGCGTTGAGGGAGCACCCCATGAGGGTTCCTTTTGGAGTGATGAACTGCTAGGATTGATTAAGGAGTTCTTGGATAAAAAACTGAAAAATATAGAATGCTGATTTTCACTGCTCCCCCTTTTCCTGCATTATAAGATAACCATTATAAGATAAATTGTAAAATGATTGTAACGAAAGAGTCAGAAACCGGATATACAAAGTAGAAGGGGGCTGCCATCTATGGATGAGATATTTAAGAAGAATGGGAAGATTGTCTATTATTTCTTATATTCCATGTGTCGAGATGAAAACCTGGCCGAGGATCTGACTCAGGAAACATTTCTTAAGGCTATTGAATCTATACATAGATTTGATGGTAGCTGTAAGATTTCTACTTGGCTGTGTCAGATTGGAAAGCATCTCCTATACCAACATTGGACCAAGTGCAAAAACTATTCTTTTGTGGAATTAGATGAAAGTCTTGTAGCCCTAAGCGACACTGAACAGCAGGCAATGCATCGGATGGAAATCTCTGATATCTGGGATAAGGTGCAGAGCTTGCCAGAAAATATGAAACAGGTTGTGGAGCTTAGAATCTTAAGTGATTTCCCTTTCAAGGAAATTGGAGAGATGTTAGGGAAAAGCGAGAATTGGGCAAGGGTCACCTTCTACAGAGCAAAGCTTATTCTGATAAAGGAATCAGAATAAGGAAGGGAAAGGAGCTAGCTATGAATAAATATAATTGTGACATTATTCAGGATCTTATACCGTCCTATGTAGATGGAATATGTTCGGATGCAACAAAAGAATGTGTGGAGGAACATGTAATGGAATGCAATCAATGCAAAAGTCTGATTGAGATATACCAAGATACAGAGATAACAGATCCTAATATTGAAGAAAAACAGATTGATGGCTTAAAAAAGTTTAACAATAGGATGAAACGTATGAATCTCTTCAGTGTAACACTAATTATATTACTGGTTGGGCTTGGATTATATAACTTCTGCACTAATTATATAAGCCCTTCAACAATATTTTATTATGTCTTGTTTCCAATCTGCATGATTGGTCTGTACTTATTTACTGGGGACAAGGGGAAGATGAGACCTGCAGGAAGGAAAGACTATATTATAGCTACCTTATCCATAGTAGATGCTCTTAGCGGAATTGCTTTCATGTTCTATGCGATAAACCGTGTTATAAGTGGAAAAAAAGTATTCTCTATGGATAATTCACAGCTTGGCCCCTTTATTAATAAGACCTGGGGAATTCTGTTTTTACTTTTAGTTATTGGATTTGTATATCTTCTACATAGAATGATTCGAAAAAATATATATAATAAATCTATGATATGTCTGCAAATGATGGGGATGTTTCTACTACTGGCCTATGTAACCCTATTAAGCAGACTTGATTCCATTGAGAATTTCAATAGACTTTTTGCAGAGATTACGATAGTAATTGGAGCAATGGGATTGGTAGGAAGTAGTGTATTTGCAGTAATTGAGCATAAAAGTAAAGGAGCTGTTATAAAATAATAACTATAAAGGAGAAGAAGAATGTTAAACAAAATTAATAAGCCCATGTTTTTTTATCTCTTAATACCCTTTTACTTTATAATATTAACCTGCTTAATAGGAATGAGTATGGGAAGCATTGAATGGAAATATGTACTTATAAATTCATCATTTATAATTATGGCTGCTTGGACATTGAGTAAGAACAATAGCTTATTAATAAATATGATCGGGCTAACAATTTTTGTTACCATGGGTATTTTATTGATTTATTCCACACTAACAGCAACAACACAATCATTTCGCACAATATCATGGAGGTTAAATATTTTCTGTGGAATTGCACTTGTTTTAATAGGATTAGTCGCGATTACTTATGATATTGTAAGACTAAAAAGGAATATGTGCAAAAATAAATAGCCCACTACTGAGGGGACAGGTGGTATAGTGCCCAACTTTATGTTCGCGGCCTACTCACTCCTCATATACAATAACAGGCGTTCCCTCTTCAATATTTTCAAAAACAGTTTTCGCCAAATATAGGGGTGCATTCACACATCCGTGAGATCCATTTCTTTTATAGATTTCTCCACCAAAGCGGTATCTCCATGTGACATCATGAAGACCTATGTTACCGAAAAAGGGCATCCAGTAGGTTATTTTCGCTTCATAACCAGGACCTGTTAAGGTTGCATCCTTTTGCTTATAATTAACCATGTAGGCTCCCAAAACAGTAGCATGACCTCTATTTGGATTCCCTGTCACTACAGAGCCTTGTGAAATCAACTTTCCATCCTTGTAAAACCATAGATGCTGTTTTGTAATATTGATTTCTACATAGGTATCCCCTATTTCGTTACCCTCTCTTGAAAAAGCCTTTTGTAAATAGATAGGCTCTTTCTCAATAACATCCCCTTGCTTAATGTTGCTCAATAATGCTTCAGTTTCAGCATCATTGTTAATCTTCCAGCCATATAGTCCACCCTGTAATTCTACTTTCTTACCTGTAGAGGCTTGAAATTCTCTTATTACTCCAACGGTGTTATATTTTTTACTCAAATCATAAATATATTTTGCAGCTTCTTCTTTACTTATTGTAACCTCTAAATTCTCATCAATATTAAGCCATTGATGAATGGTAGCTCCATCCAATTGTTCTGTTTCGTTTTCGAAACGATAGGTTATTCTTGCCGATACATATCTATTTAATTTGTTTTTGGTTTTCAAGGTCTTTTCCGAGCTTGTTGTATACTTTGGATCTTCGTAACACTGCATTTTATTTAGGTCTAAGCTTGGTCTTCCCTCTGATATATATTTATTTATTACTTTAACAAAATGAGTTTTATTAATTTTATTTCCATATATCTCTTTGACGATTTCGTAGGAGCCATCAGAATATTTAAAATCCACATTACGTGGTTCTGTTATTTCTCCACTTAGGCATTTTAAGCTGTTGATTCTACTGTCCAATAATGATTTATCATAATCGTAGAGATCTTCTATATAATAGGGGGCACTTTTGAACAATGATCCTATCCACAGAAATGGATTTTGCATGTGTTTAACCTGGAGCATTGTATTGCTTTTGTTATACTGCATTTCAATATCCTGACCTCTTATTACTTCTGTTTCTCCCTTCCTCTCTAATAGCTGTAACTCATAATCTTCAAGAAACCTACCTATGATACCTGATATATCCTCATGAGATTTCAGTGATACATTAATGCCATTTATTTCAGTGTGATAATAGAAATGGTTAAAAAAATACAATGAGCAAAGTAGATAGATAGCAATGGTTGAAATTATGAATATTAAGAGGTTTCGTTTTATTTTTCTTTTACTTATCATCAAGATTTTAACTTGCTTCATATCAATTAACCTACTAAGAATAAATGATAACTATATCATCATATGCTTGNGTTTATATCTTTAAGACTATATAAAACTAATAGTACTTTTTTTGATACTGTAACATCCTATATCACTGAAGATATAGAAATTAAGACTTTAGAACAAAGAAGATTTGCATTACTGCTGTATACAGACAGCTTCCTTTTCTGGTCTTACTAGTGATTGATTTCCATTTTTATATTCGTTATAATGGAAAAAAATACTACTATTTTATGCAAATGAGGAATAGGAAAAGGGAGCAAAGGGTGAAATGAAAAAATAAAAGCATTATCAGTAGGAGGTGTCAATCTTTATGTCACAGACTACGGAGTAATAGATATTAATGACCTTGTAAAATAGATAGGTCAATATGATTTATGAAAAAATATGTATTAGTATTTAAAAATCACACCAAGGAGAAGTAGCATGAAAATAAAAATGGCCCGTAGATTTATTGCAGGTATAATATTAATAGTTACATTAGTGACTGTTTTATTCACGCCACAAACAACATATGCCGCGAAAGTAAAAACATCGAAAGAACTTGAAAAATCTATTGAAAAGCAATATGGTATTTCGATAACCCTATCAGGTAAGTTGCAAAAGGATGAAAAGGGAGCACTCTCTTGTCTAAAGGATTTAGAGTTGGCTCTAAACATGATGCCTAAAGGCTTAATAAAGGCACTGGTTAAGCATTATAAGACTAAGGGAAAAGCGACGACCATAAGCCTATCAATCTCATCAGCAACCGCTTATGGAACGGCAGCAGCCAATTATAATTTTGATAAGAATACAATAAATTTATTTATTCCAGCAGGAGCTTCAATGTGGGGGAGTGGTTCGGATCCCCATTCAATAATACATGAGTTTGGGCATATGGTACAAAATGCACTTTATGGTATATATGGATCTAAGAAGCTGAAATCAGAGTTTACTTCACTGAATGGTAAAATAAAGTATAAGGATAATATTAACTGGAATTTAGTTGGGGATGAGTACCGTGATAGCTTTGTAAATAGCTATGCTGCTACAAAGTTCGATGAAGATTTTGCAGAAACATTTGCAGCATCAATTGTCGGTTCTGAATGGATGCGTGGGATTTATAAGGAAAATGAAAATTCAGTAATTATCAAAAAGAGTATATACATAAAAAAGTTAATTGAAAAACAATTAAAAATAAAAATTTCACAGGATGATTGGGAAATCTACCCTCAAAAACCTTCAAAAAAATATGAAGGAAAATTAAGATTTGAGAATACAAATTTTGGTGTTGACTTTGAGGATAAAGATAACTATCAATATAAAATAGTAGTAAATGATTTCTATTATTATCTGAGAGAATTTTGGATGAATGCAACACAACATACAAAGGATGCCTGGTGGGAATATAATATGAGTAAGGATGGCCGGGATCATTATGAAAAGACAATAAGATCTGCAGAAAATGAATATGATGATTTTGTTAATAAGTATACAAGCAATAGATATGAAGAGATAAAAATGAAACGTAAGGATGTTGCATTAGTACTAGCGGGTGTAGCAAAGCATTTTTCTATGAAGGATATATCAAAAGAGGAGGTCACAGCTCTTGATTGTGATGGCTTGACCAGTAAATATAAGAAAGCTATTGAAAAGGTTGTAAATATAGGTTTAATGGATGTAACAAAAGAGGGAAAATTCAACCCTGAATCTTACTGCTCATATGAACAGTTTTATTATGCAATTATAAAAGCATATGAAAGGGTAGTAGATCAATGATTTGAATTATATAGGAAGTGTTGAAAATATGAGCTTTCAGCAAAAAAATGACCCCCATGACGACTCAGCCATGGGGGTCATTAAAAAGGGGAGGATAAGTATTTAACTTCTCTTTGGTAATCATAATTGGAGGGGGAGTCCAATTATGAAAGAGCATACGCATTTATCCCGATATCGGAACGATTTGTTCCACTTTAGGATATTACTATTATGATACATAATTTCAATATTTATACATGGAAATATAAATATATTTTATCTAAATATCAAAACCTTTTATAAATAGAAATTGTAATTTTAGTGTTGGTATTTTTAAATTAGTATGATATAATCCCAATGTTAATACTAGAACGTGGAAGGAAGTTGAATTATGAGTTTATTACAAGAATGGAGAGATTATGCATATGCATATGATATGCAAAGTCAATCTGGACAAATGTTTTGGGCTAATTATTTTAATTTGGAAAAGGGAGTTTATCAAACACTTCTTGCTAACTCAGATAAGGTTTATGAAGGTACAGTAGAAGATTTAGCAAAGGAATTTGACCTAGAGCTAAAATACTTCGTGGGCTTTTTGGATGGAGTTAATGATAGCTTAGTAACACCTAATCCCATAGAAGAGATGGACAAGGATACTAAGGTTAGCCTTGCTTATGATAAAGAAAAGCTATACTACAATATGGTAGGAGCAAAGGCGGATTGGCTATATGGACTAGAAGAATGGGATAGCTTACTTAGTGAAGAGAGAAGAAAAGAGCTATATAAGGAACAGAAAGCTTCTGGTACTGTTGTAAAAGGTAAAAAAATTGGAAGAAATGATCCATGTCCATGTGGAAGTGGCAAAAAGTACAAAAGGTGCTGTGGCGCTAATGCATAATATAGTAGGACCTTATGAAAAGCTGAATGCAATAAGCTAATCATAACGTCCTATTTTATTGTAAAAACCTAATGAATGAATTGACTAAGACAATCTTATGATTTAAGATTATAGCTAGGTATTTAATAATGGATTATGAAGATACTAATACAGTCTATTGGCCAGTATATATACAAGCAGATGAAGATGGGGATAAAATATGAGAAGAAAAAAAGACATGTATATTAATTATGGGAACTCCTACCGCAGAGGTAGAAGAGGCAGAAGAAGAGGGAGTTTTAGAGCAATTAAAATTATATTGACAGTTATGCTGGCAATTGCAGTANGCCTAGCTGTTTTTTTTATAATTAAATCACAGATTGACTTTACTGGGCTAGAAAAAAAGAAGAATGATTATTCCTCCAATTCCGAAGGAGATAAAGCCCTAGATGGTTTAGTGGTAGATGACACAGATATGGAAACAGAAGTTGTCCCCACAGCAGAGCCAACAGTAACTCCGGAGGCAGAAGAAGGGGAGGAGGTCACACAAGTTATTGAAAGAGCTCCAGTGAAGGCTAAAGGTATATATGTGACATCTGCTAAAGCTAATTCAGAGGACTTTGCTAGATTAATCGATATAGCAGATACTACTGAAATTAATGCTATGGTAATTGATGTCAAAGGGGACACTGGTAAGATAGCTTACCATATGGACAGTCCTTTGGCCAAGGAAATTAATGCTACTACTAATGTAATATCTGATATGGAGGGCCTAGTTAAAGCTTTAAAAGAAAAAGATATTTACTTAATAGCTAGAATTGTTGCCTTTAAAGATCCCTATGCAGCTGAGCAGAAGCATGAATGGGCAATTAAGAACAAGGATGGTTCACTGTATAGGGATAATAATGGAGAGTGCTGGGTTAATCCTTATAATCATGAGGTTTGGGATTATCTTATCGAGGTCTCAACTAAGGCTGCGGAGATTGGTTTCGATGAAATTCAATTCGACTATATACGTTTCTCAACTGGGAAGGGAATAGCTGAAGCTGATTTTGGAGAGGAGTCAGAAACCAAATCTAAGGAGGATATAATAATTGAATTTACCAAATATGCTTATGAGAAGCTTAAGCCTCTTGGAGTATTTGTTGCAGCGGATGTGTATGGAACTATAATAAGTTCTAGTATAGATGCGGGATTAGTTGGACAAAACTACGTGGAAATGGCCAAATATCTAGATTATATCTGCCCTATGATATATCCTTCTCATTTTGGTGAAGGTAATTATGGGATAGAACACCCTGATTTGGAGCCACTTCTTATAGTAAGAAAAGTTCTAAATGCATCTAAGGAAAAGCTGGAGGAGATTCCAGAAGGAGAGCATCGTGCCATTGTAAGACCCTGGCTTCAAGACTTTACTGCTTCCTGGATAAAGCATTATATGGTATACGGTGGTGAAGAGGTTAGGGCCCAGATTGATGGAGTCTATGAGGCAGGCTATGATGAGTGGCTCCTGTGGAATGCCAGCACTAATTATTCAGTAGAGGGGCTTCTTCAGGAATAAACCTGTCTATTAATTACGAATATTTTACACATAAGAATAATATATATCTAGTATAAATGGTTGGAGGTGTCTAATGGATAAGACAATCCGTCATAATACAAAGATAGTATATTTACTAAAAGGATTATTCTTTGCCTATATAATAACTGCAATTATTTTATTAATCCTTTCCTTGCTCATGTTAAAGCTTAATTTACCAACCATGGTAACAAGCGTTGGTATTAATCTGGCTTACATAGCTTCATCCCTTTTGTCAGGATTTTATGTAGGAAAAAAAGTGGAACAAAAGAAATTTATATGGGGATTACTTATGGGTATAATCTACTTTGTCATTCTAATGCTAGTATCCCTAATAATGAACCAATCATCCCCTCTTCCCCTAGGGAATATGTTCACTGTATTGGTGATCTGTAGCCTAAGTGGGATGTTAGGTGGTATGTTAAGCTAAATGTATACAATAGGATTGTGGCTTTGTTCAACATAATACAGTCATAATCCTATTTAAGTTAAGTGGAAATTAAACATATGAAAAATAAATTGTAATTTAGGAATTAATTGATTATACTAAAACTAAAATAACAGGAGTTTTGGTAGATTAATATTCATGTAAAATTGTAGATGAATGTAAATTGGAATTACATAGAAGAAGGGTATGGTTATTGTAATGAAAAGGATACTAATCACCGGAGTCTCTGGCCAGGTTGGACAAGCTGTATATAGATTACTAAGTAGTAATGATGAATATAAATTATATTTGACTAGTAGGACCCCTAATATAGAGTATAATATAGAAGAACTGGATATATCCCATGAAAGAGCTGTGGGAACAATAATAGATAGGGTTAAGCCAGATATAATCATTAATTGCGCAGCCTATACAGCAGTTGATTTGTGTGAAAGTGAAGAAGATAAAGCTTATAAGATCAATGCTTTGGGTCCTAAGTATCTTGCTATGGCAGCAGAGAGAACTGGAGCAGTATTAGTTCATCTATCATCAGATTATGTGTTTGATGGTAAGGGATCTAAACCCTATATAGAAAGTGATTCTACCAATCCTGTAAGTGCTTATGGAAGGACCAAGCTGGCAGGAGAGAACTTTGTTCAAGAGAATTGCAATAAATATTTCATACTTCGCCCTGCCTGGGTTTATGGTCAGGGGAAGAATTTTGTAAAGACTATGCTTAGTCTTGCCGAAGCTGGTAAGGATATCAGGGTTGTATGTGATCAGATTGGTACCCCTACTAGTGCCATAGAGATTGCCAGGGTAATATCCTTTCTTATAAAAACTGAAAGCTATGGTATATATCACAGTACCTGTGAGGGTAGCTGCAGTTGGTATGACTTTTCTGTGGAAATAATGAAAACAGCTCATAAGGATGTTAAGGTTGAGCCAATTAAAACCTCAGAATACCCTACGCCTGCTAAAAGACCTATGTACTCAGTACTGGATAATAAGGCACTTAGGGAAAGACATAATTATCTTATGAAGGATTGGAAGGAAGCATTTAAAGAATATTGGGAGTAGATTGAAAGATCGAGATTTTTCAGTAGTGAATATATTTACACTCACTTTGCAAATAATGTGCACTGCATAAGATGAAAATCAAAGATTTTCATGTAGAAAAATTGCATGCTATGATGAAAGGAATGGTTATAAATTATGAAGACATATCTAGTTACAGGTGGAGCAGGTTTTATAGGATCTAATTTCATACTATATATGATGAAAAAATATGGAGATAGTATAAAGATTATTAACGTGGACAAGCTTACTTATGCAGGTAATCTGGAGAATTTAAAGGAAGTTGAACATAGAGATAATTATAAGTTTATGAAGGTGGATATATGCGACAAAGATAAAATACTTTCAATATTTAATACTTATGATATTGATATAGTGATCCATTTTGCTGCTGAAAGTCATGTGGATAGGAGCATAAAAAATCCTGAGGTTTTTGTTAATACTAATGTTCTTGGAACCCTGAATCTTCTTACTGGAGCAAAGCAAGCCTGGGAGACTGAGGATGGATTTAAAAAGGGTAAAAAATTTGTACAGGTATCAACTGATGAAGTGTATGGAGAGCTGGAGGATGATGAGGGATTCTTCTATGAAACAACACCCTTAGATCCCCATAGCCCATATTCAGCCAGTAAGACATCTGCAGATTTATTGGTGAAATCCTATGTGGATACATTCCATTTTCCAGCCAATATAACAAGATGCAGTAATAATTATGGACCCTATCAATTCCCAGAAAAACTAATTCCATTAATGATTAACAATGCCCTTAATGGTAAAAAGCTTCCGGTATATGGCAGGGGCCTTAATGTTAGAGATTGGTTATATGTGGATGATCATTGTAAGGCTATAGATATGGTTGCAGAAGGTGGTCCTATAGGGGAAGTGTATAACGTTGGTGGACATAATGAGAAGAAGAATATTGAGATAGTAAATATGGTTATTGATTCCCTTCTTGAAATGTTGCCAGAGGAGGATCCAAGAAGAAAATCCATATCTCATGATTTAATTACCTATGTTGAAGATAGAAAAGGCCATGATTTCCGTTACGCCATTGCTCCTGATAAGATAAAATCAGATCTTGGGTGGGAACCAGAAACGCCATTTGCCAAGGGGATTAAGCTTACAATAGCTTGGTACTTAGAGAATATGGATTGGATGGAGCGTATAACAAAGGGAGAATACCAAAATTACTATAAGGAAATGTATAGAGAGGACTAATTTATGAGATATGAAGAGTTTACAATTGAAGGACGTAACTCAGTAATAGAAGCCTTTAGGGCAGGAAAAACCATTGATCGATTATTCGTACTAGAGGGAAATCAGGATGGTCCAGTTAGAACAATAATAAGAGAAGCTAAAAAGTCAGATACCATAATTTCCTTTGTGAAAAAGGAGAGATTGGACCAGATTTCTACAACAGGTAAGCATCAGGGGGTCATCGCCTATGCAGCAGCCTATGAATATGCTGAGGTTGAGGACATACTTAATGATGCCAAGGAGAAAGGTGAGGATCCATTTATCATATTGCTTGATAGTATTGAAGATCCCCATAATCTTGGTGCAATGATAAGAACTGCCCATCAAGCCGGCGCCCATGGTATTATTATTCCTAAGCGTAGGGCGGTGGGACTGACAGCAACTGTTGCTAAGACCTCGGCTGGAGCGATTAATTACCTTCCAGTAGCAAAGGTAACAAACCTATCCCAGACTATTGAAGAGCTGAAAGAAAAGGGCTTATGGTTTGTGTGCGCTGACATGGATGGGGAGCTTATGTATAAGATGGACCTTAAAGGGCCTATTGGGCTTGTAATTGGTAGTGAGGGAGAAGGAGTAGGAAGGTTAATCAAGGAGAAATGTGATTTCACGGCTAAGATACCTATGTATGGGAATGTGGATTCCCTTAATGCATCTGTTGCCATGGCAGTGCTTTCCTATGAGATTGTAAGGCAGAGATTAGGTTAGATTGAAAAATCAAGATTTTTCAATCGCAACTTTGTGCCTGCAGCCCAAAGTTTGCAGGTTAGCGTGAACGAAGTTCACACAGAAGAAAGGTATGGAGGTTACTATGTCATCAACTGAATATAAAAACTTATCTGATAATGAGATAGTTGCTCTGATACGGGACGAAGATCAATCAGCAATGGATTATCTTCTTGAGAAATATAAATACCTAGCAAGAAGTAAGGCGAAAGCCTTATTTCTGATAGGGGGAGATAGAGATGATCTGATTCAAGAGGGAATGATTGGCTTGTATAAAGCTATCCGGGATTTTGATCCTACTAAGGATAGCTCCTTTTTTAATTTTGCAGATTTATGTATATCAAGGCAGATATATACTGCAATTAATGCTTCCAATCGCAAGAAGAATATTCCACTTAATACATATATTTCGTTATATTCTCCAGCATATGGAGAAAATGGGGATGCAGAAGAGAAAGAAAAGCTGGTGGATACAATACATCAGGGAAATGTGTCTAATCCTGAGGAATTAGTTATTGACAAAGAGAATACCAGTATGATAGAATATGAACTTGTAAGGCGTCTGAGCGACCTAGAGAAACAGGTTTTAGACTTGTATATGTGTGACCTGAAGTATATCCAAATCGCCGAAGTATTGGGCAAGGAACCAAAGACTATCGATAACGCACTTACTAGGATCAAGATGAAGCTTAATAAGGTTCTTGAAACCATGTAATGCTGTTATAGCTCAGTTGGTAGAGCACCTCATTGGTAATGAGGAGGTCAGCGGTTCAAATCCGCTTAACAGCTTATCCTCTCACCTATCATAATGATATAGGGGGGAGAACCTGATATCGAGGTGTGGCTCAGCTTGGCTAGAGCGCTACGTTAGGGACGTAGAGGCCGCAGGTTCGAATCCTGTCACCTCGACTACAATACAGAATATTTTCAGTTGATATCATTTGTATGGTATCAACTTTTTTTATTTGCCAGCCAGACAAGAACATTTTTCTTTTCTCTTATCAATACCTATATTGGCTGAGGGGCAGTATCTAAAATTTAAAATAATAATGGTTGACAAAGAAATTATGCTATTGTATACTAAACCAAATAATTCATATGGAATATCAGGGATATAGAAGGAGGAGCTCTATGAGAACATCATTTGCACTCATGTGTAACAATATGGGAAGCATGCTTATGGGCATGTGGATGCATATGCGCTTAAAGACGGCGAATGTGATGTTATCATGATGCAAATTATTGCTCTTCTCATATTATATCCAGAAGGTAGCAGAATCAAAATTGATTCATTTGTATGATTAACAAGCAGGAGGCTGTCAAGGCTATTCTGCTTTTTTAATGGATAACATGTAAATTGGCTTGTCAATTTACATGTATTATAGGAGGTGGAGGAGTTGGGTAACAAGAAACCTATCATAGAATTAGTAGGTCTTGGTAAAGAGTTTCAAAGTAAAGATAATACGGTAAAAGCTTTGGAAGATATTAACCTAACAATTTATGAAGGAGAAATATTTGGTATTATAGGTTTAAGCGGTGCAGGAAAAAGTACTCTTGTGCGATGTATGAACTTCTTGGAGAGACCAACCAAGGGGACAGTACTTTTTGATGGAAAGGATCTATCCTCCCTGAGAAAAGAAGAACTGTTAAAAGCAAGGCAGTCTATGGGTATGATATTTCAACAATTTAATTTACTTATGCAAAGAACAGCACTTGAGAATATCTGCTTTCCCTTAGAAATAGCTGGAGTTCCTAAAAAAGAGGGGCTTAAGAGAGCTAATGAATTACTAGAGCTTGTGGGATTAACTGATAAAGTTAATGCTTATCCAGCTCAGCTTTCAGGAGGCCAGAAGCAAAGAGTTGCTATTGCAAGAGCCCTTGCAACTAATCCTAGTGTTATATTATGTGATGAGGCGACAAGTGCTTTGGATCCTACAACTACCAGGTCTATACTTAATTTGCTTAAGGAAATAAACCAAAAGCTTGGTATAACAGTTATTATAATTACCCATGAGATGAAGGTGATCGAAGAAGTATGTAATAGGGTTGCCATCATAGATAAAAGCCAAATCGCCGAGGTTGGAGCTATGGAAGAAGTATTCGTAAGGCCAAAGTCTAAGATTGCTAAGCAGCTTATTTTCTCCCATGATACCCATATCGAATCCTTTGTAGGTGAACATAAATGTAGAATTATATTCGACGGAAGAACTTCATTCGAACCAGTTATAGCCAATATGGTTTTGGAATGTAAGACCCCAGTGAATATTCTATTTGCCGACACTAAGGATATTGATGGGAAAGCCTTTGGGCAAATGGTAATTCAACTACCAAATGATGAGTTAAGTCGTATGAGAATTTATGCATATTTGAATGCTAATCAAATACCCTATGAGGAGGTGAAGGATGATGTGGAATGAAACAGTTTTAAGGATGGTTGGAGTTGGAATACTTGAAACCTTATATATGGTATTTGTATCCTCCTTTATTGCCTACCTGATTGGCTTACCATTAGGTGTGATATTAGTTGTTACTGATAAGACTGGAATTGCACCAAAACCTATTATCAATAAGATTATTGGTACAATTGTTAATCTTATGAGATCAATACCATTTATTATTTTGTTAGTTCTAGTAATGCCCCTTACTCGCTTTGTGGTAGGAACTGTTGTTGGTTCATCAGCAGTTATAGTTCCACTTATATTGGCCTCAGCCCCTTACATCGCAAGGCTGGTTGAATCTTCTTTACAGGAGGTGGACAATGGAGTAATTGAAGCCGCACAATCTATGGGCGCTAATACATTTCAGATTATAACAAAGGTATTACTACCGGAAGCCAAGCCCTCACTAATTATAGGAAGTGCTATTGCAATTACTACAATCATTGGATATTCTGCTATGTCTGGATTTGTTGGTGGCGGTGGATTAGGAGATATAGCAATTAGATACGGTTATTACCGTAAGGAAAGTGACCTGGCACTTGTAACAGTAATTCTTATGGTACTTATTGTTCAAGGAATACAGGAAATCGGAGCAAGATGGATGAAGCATACCGATAAAAGACTGCACTAAATATTTTGAGAGCTACTAAGGATAAATATAATGGATTTAGAGATTTAACATAGAAATAGTAATAAGACAATTAAAAGTTAATATTTATAGGAGGAATTATAATGAAGAAAATATTATCAGTAATTGCAGTACTTAGCTTATTAACATTGGCTTTAACCGGCTGTAAAGGAGAGAGTAAAACAAAAGAGATTTTAGTTGGGGCTAGTATTACACCCCATGCAAAGATACTTGAGCAGGTAAAGCCTATCTTAGAAGAAGCAGGATATAAGCTTACAGTTAAGGAATATACAGATTATGTTCAGCCAAATCTAGCTTTGGATAGTGGTGATCTTGATGCTAACTTCTTTCAACATCAACCATATCTTGATGGATTTAATGAAGAGCATGGTACAAAGCTAACATCTATAGCTAAAATACACTATGAGCCATTTGGTATATATCCTGGAAAGACAAAGTCTATCGAGGAACTTGTTGATGGAGCTCAGATAATTGTTCCTAACGATACAACCAATGAAGCAAGAGCGCTTCTCTTACTAGAGCAAGAAGGGTTAATTAAAGTGGCAGAAGACGCAGGTCTTAACGCCACAATCAACGATATAATTGAAAATCCTAAGAACCTTGACATAATCGAGATGGAAGCAGCACAGCTTGCAATATCTCTACAAGACGTAGACCTAGCTGTTATTAATGGTAATTTTGCAATTCAGGAGGGACTTAAGTCTACAGATGCTTTAGCATTAGAGGATGAGCAATCCCTAGGATCTGAAACCTTTGGTAATGTTATTGCCATTAGAGTAGGTGATGAAGACAGGGAAGACCTTAAAGCTCTAGTTGATGCGATTACGAGTGATGAAATCAGAGACTACATTAACGAAACCTTTCCAGGTGCTGTAGTACCATTATACTAAAAACCCTTAATATTATGAGAGTATTTATTAGTTGCTATTAAGCTTTTCTATAGTAGGAGAAAAGGACCAGAAAAATGATTCCCATGGAACATTTTTCCTTGGTCCTTTTATTTATACAAAAATGGGGCTAGATAACATTATTCTATTTTTTGGGAGTGTTTTTTAGTTGTAAAATATTGATAATGTTCCTTCTACATGGTAATATAATAGCAGGGAAGAATTTCGACATTATATGCTAAACAATTGGGGGAAGATAGAATGAAAAATATTTTAAAACTTAAACGCATTCACTTTCTATGGCTTTTGCCCATATCCTTTTTATTAGTCTTTATTGCACAAAAGAGTATTTATTTTGCAGAATATATCTTTGCACTTCGTATTTATAAATGGCTTTCCCAAATCATATCATTAATAACTAATGTATTTCCGTTCTCAATAGCAGAGCTATTGGTAGTAGTTGCACCTATATTAATCACATTTATCCTAGTAAGATTTATTATTAAATTAATTAAGGACAAGAAAAACCTATGGTATAACTTGGGTTATGGGCTTCTTAATCTTTCTTGTGTGATCAGTATAGCTCTTTTTTTATTCGTTATATTAGTGGGGATTAATTATTATAGATTTTCATTTACCGTCTATTCCAATTTGGTTGTTAGAGATTCATCCCTTGAGGATTTGTACTCACTTACAGAGGAATTGGCTAGGGAGGCAAATCATGTTAGAAAGATGGTTGAAGCAGAGGATGAGGAAGGGGTATTTGAGCTTTCATATACTATCCATGAATTAGCACACCTTGTAGAAGAGGCCATGGGTGAATTAGGAGAGGAATATCCAGTGTTAAGCGGGCGTTATGGAGCGCCAAAGCCAATATTTTTATCACCCTTTATGTCATATACAGAGATAACAGGAATGTTTTTTCCATTTACTATGGAGGCCAATGTTAATGTAGATATACCGGATTACTCGATTCCAGCTACTATGCTTCATGAGTTGGCTCACCTAAGAGGGTTTATGAGAGAGGATGAAGCTAATTATATTGCATATCTGGCAGGAGAAAAGTCCAACAATCCAGATATTAAATATAGTAGTACAATGCTAGCCTTAATCATATCTGGCAACGCTCTATATAGAGAGAATGCAGACATGTATTTTGATATAAGAGACCAGTATTCTGAAGAGGTTCTTAGAGATATTCGTGCCAACTCAGCCTATTGGGCAAAGTACGAAGATACAGTAGTAAGCACTGTTTCCAATAAAATAAATGATACTTACCTGAAGGTCAACAATCAGACTGACGGAGTTAAAAGCTATGGAAGGATGGTTGACTTACTACTAGCTAAGTATCGCAAAGATTATGGTTTGTAGTTTGTTATTCAGCCTATCAAGGTAATGAATAGACCAGTGATATAATGTTCCCATGTAAATACTCACCATGGGAATCATTTATTACTGGTCTATTTTTATCTTTGAAAATGCCAAAAAGTGAACAATAATGAGTTTCCAAAATAATGGTTGATTTTTTACATAAGTATGTTATAATTGTTAAGTAAATGTTACAAAGTTAATTTAAGATTTAATAATGTAATGACTTAAGGAGATTATTATGAACCTATCAAGGAAACTTCTAGCAACTTTTTTTACAGCAGTTATTTTTACATTCTGTATAGGTAGCACTGCAAAGGCTTCCGAAATTGATGTAGAGACAGTAAAATTGGTAGATGAAGCTGTTATTGAAGCCTCTGTAGATAATATATCATTAGCAGATGAGGAATTATCAGAGACAGAAACCTTATCATCAACTTTGGATGAAGCACTAGAAGAGGATAATGTTATTCCTGAAGGAATGATAGAGTATATTGACGAACAAGGTGAAGTTTATTATATAGAAGCACCTGTTGAAGAACCTAAAGAAGAAATAGAAGAATTAGAAGTAAAGAATGAAGAAAAAAAAGAGAAAGAGAAGCCTTCATATTCTGAAAAGGACTTAAGATTATTATCTGCTCTTATATATTCTGAAGCGGGAAATCAACCATACGAAGGTATGCTAGCTGTTGCTAATGTTGTATTAAATCGTGTTAAAAGTGATGTATATTGGCATGTGAGTACAGTTGAAGAGGTTATATATGATAATAAATGGGGAGCGGTTCAGTTCTCTGTTACAGTTAAAAACAAAAAGACAGGAGTAAGTATCCTTGATAAGGCACTTAAGGCTTATGATACTGGAAAATTCCCTGGCAAAAACCAAAAGTCAGAGGCGGCATCAATGAAGAGAGCTATTAAAGCTGCCAAGGCTGCCCTTGAAGGTGAGAATAATATTGGCTCCTTCCTTTGCTTCAACGGAGTTAATAAAGGTACTGCTTCTATAAAAAAGAAATACGATTATAAGATAATTGATGGACATATCTTTTATCGAACTAAATAAAGTTATTTATTGACTAAATTATTAAGGTATTTACTGAAATTTTTGTAAATACCTTTTTATTTATCCCTTTATTGTTAAACACAATTGTGGTATTATATAACATAAGAAAACTTTCCGTCGAGATACTATTAATATTAAAGAAAAGAATAAATTTATAAATAATTTGACACTGGAATTCTAGGTTATGAGTTCCTATGTAAAGAAAGGCATGGTTATTTATATGACACAAGAAAATATGGTAAATGATAATTCTAATAAGGAAGAAAAGGATATTGTTTCAAAAAACTTTATTGAGCAGATAATTGATCGGGACTTAGAAGAGGGCAAGGTAAGTAATATAGTTACTAGGTTCCCTCCTGAGCCCAATGGCTACCTTCATATTGGACATGCTAAATCCATCTTATTGAACTATGGAATAGCTCAAAAGTATAATGGAAAGTTCAATCTTCGATTTGATGACACTAATCCTGAGAAGGAAGATACAGAATATGTGCAATCAATAATTGAAGATGTTAAGTGGATTGGTGGAGATTTTGAAGATAGATTATTCTATGCATCAGATTATTTTGAGCATATGTATGAGGGTGCAATTAAGCTTATTAAGAAAGGGAAAGCTTTCGTATGCGACCTTACTGCTGAAGAAATAAGGGAATACCGAGGTACCTTAACAGAAGTAGGTAAGAACAGTCCATACAGAGATAGAAGTGTTGAGGAGAATCTGGAGCTCTTCCAAGGGATGAGAGAAGGAAAGTATCCTGATGGTAGTAGGGTTCTTAGAGCTAAGATAGATATGTCTTCCCCTAATATGAACATGAGAGATCCAATAATATATAGGGTAGCACGAGCTCATCATCACAATACTGGTGACAAGTGGTGCATATATCCTATGTATGATTATGCTCATCCAATTGAGGATGCTATAGAAGGTATTACTCATTCCCTATGTACCCTAGAGTTTGAGGATCATAGACCTCTCTATGATTGGGTTGTAAGGGAATTAGAGTATGAAAATCCTCCACAACAGATAGAGTTTGCTAAGTTATATCTTACCAATGTTGTTACAGGAAAGAGATATATTAAGAGATTGGTTGATGAAGGAATTGTTGATGGTTGGGATGATCCTAGACTAGTTACAATAAGTGCATTAAGAAGAAGAGGCTTTACACCTGAAGCCATTAAGAATTTTATGGAGTTGGTGGGAATATCAAAGAGCAATAGCTCGGTTGACTATGCAATGTTAGAATACTGCATTAGGGAGGATCTAAAGCTTAAGAAACCTAGAATTATGGCGGTATTAGATCCTATTAAGCTAGTTATTGATAATTATCCTGAAGGCCAGGTGGAATATCTTGACGCTCCCAATAATCAGGAAAATGAAGCTATGGGAACAAGAAAGATCCCTTTTAGTAAGGTTTTATATATTGAAAGAGATGACTTTATGATTGAACCGCCCAAGAAGTATTTTAGACTATTCCCAGGGAATGAAGTTCGTTTGATGAATGCTTATTTTGTCAAATGTGTAAGTTATGAGACAGATGCTGAGGGCAATGTAACAGAAGTTCATTGTACCTATGACCCAGAAACAAAAAGTGGTTCAGGATTCGAAGGTAGAAAAGTTAAGGGAACAATTCATTGGGTTGAGGCTTCATCAGCTATTAATGCAGAGGTTCGCCTATATGAGAATATTGTTGATGAGGAAAAGGGAGTTTATAACGAGGATGGAAGTCTAAATTTAAACCCTAATTCTATAACGGTATTAAAGAATTGTTATATTGAATCAAGTGTTAAAGGAGAAGTGGCTCCAGCTAGCTTTCAATTTTTACGACAAGGATATTTCTGCTTAGATTCGAAAGATACTTCACCAGAGCATTTAGTATTTAATCGTATTGTATCCTTAAAGAGCTCATATAAACCAAAGTAGAGAAATGGTGTAAATATACTTATAGAAGAGAATGGAGGATGGGATTTTGGCTAATTTATTTTCAGGATTAGAGGCCCTTGGGCTTAAAAATCTGTCTAAGATGGATGTATATGAAGAGAAAGAAAAGGTGGCCAATGTTGCCAGTGAATCTGACATAAAGCCAACAGTAGAAGAAACAGATTTCATATATGATAAAAGCTATACCTGCCCAGTGTGTGACAAAGATTTTAAATCAAAAATGGTTAAGGCAGGTAGATTTAAGTTACAAAAAGTTGATACGGATTTACGTCCGATTTATCAATTTGTGGACCCCCTAAAATATGATGCAATAGCATGTCCAAAGTGTGGATATGCAGCCTTAAGTCGCTATTTTAAGTATGTTACATCAGCCCAATCTAAGGCAATAAAGAATGATATATCTGCCAACTTTAAACCGACTAATGAAGTTGGTGATGTATATACTTATGATGATGCAATTATGAGACATAAGCTGGTTTTAGTTAACACAATTGTAAAGAATGCAAAAAACTCTGAAAGAGCATATACTTGTCTAAAAATAGCATGGTTACTCAGAGGTAAGGCTGAAGAATTGCCAAAGGATACCCAGGATTATCAAAAACAAATCGATGAAATGGCAAAAGAAGAGCTAGAGTTTTTAAAGAATGCCTATGAAGGATTTGAAGAAGCCTTTAGTACAGAGAATTTCCCAATGTGTGGAATGGATGAAAACACTATTAGTCTTATGCTTGCTGATCTGGCACGTAGAATTGGTAAATATGATGAATGTGGAAGATGGGTTTCTAAAGTACTAGTAGCTAGAGATGCTAATGAACGTATTAAAGAAAAAGCAAGAGATATTAAGGAACTGCTTCAAGAGGCTAAGAAGGAAGAAGAATAGAGTAGAAAAGGCGGTATTATCTTGAAAGAAAAACTATATACAATTCCGGTTAATGAGGGCTTTGAAAAGGATTGCGAATGTCCAGTTTGTTCTATGGTTATAACTCTTGAGAACAATGCCATAGACTTTACCATGGGTCCTAGTTATATGGAGGATGATGTTAGAGAAGCTACTTCAAGATTAGGTTTTTGTGAAAAGCATATTCACAAGCTATACAAGCATCAAAACAGACTAGGACTAGCTCTTATTCTAATGTCTCACGTGGATAAGATAATAAAAGACACCAAGAAATTATCTTCTTCAAAAATACCCTCCTCTTCATTCTTCAAAAAAAAGACTGATAGTTCCGAGCTGGCTTCTTATTATGATAAGCTAGATGGATCATGTTATATATGTGAGAATATTAATAATACACTAGAGCGATATGTTGCGACTATTTTTCATCTATATCATAATGAAGAAAGCTTTAGGAATAAGTTCAAGGCTTCGAAGGGGTTTTGCACAGAGCATTATAAAATTTTATATGATGCCAGTTCAAAATATCTTAGAGGTAGTGAGCAAGCTCAATTTCTGGAGACTCTTAACAAGCTATACTTAGATAATATGGAGAGAGTTAGGGAAGATCTCAGCTGGTTCATTGATAAATTTGATTATAGATATGCCGATGAACCATGGAAGAATTCTAAGGATGCACTGCCAAGAACTATTGAAAAGATAAATAGTATTAATCCAATAGATTAATTAAGAAGGTTTATAATATAAAAATAAGAATATACTTTAATAGTATAGACCAAAAAAGTTATTACCATATAGTAATAACTTTTTCTTTGGAAAGCTCAAGATGATGAAAAAGTGAGATATATTAAGAAAAAGTGAGATTATATTAGAAAAGTCTAAAATTTAGCTGGTTTCTAGAGATAAAGAAAGTTGCATAATAAAGGCTAATTTACTAATATATATATCAATAGTTAGCACTCATTAACAGTGAGTGCTAATAACCAAATTAGATAGGATTTAGAACATTATTAAAGGAGGAATTATTAGATGAAACTTGTACCATTAGGAGATAGGGTAGTATTAAAGCAATTATTAGCAGAAGAAACAACAAAATCCGGTATCGTATTACCTGGACAGGCGAAAGAAAAACCACAGCAGGCAGAAGTTATTGCAGTTGGCCCTGGGGGAATGGTTGATGGTAAAGAGATTAAGATGGAAGTTAAAGCAGGAGATAAAGTTATTTATTCAAAATATGCTGGAACAGAAGTTAAGGTTGAAGAAGATGAGTATATCATTGTAAAGCAGAGTGACATACTTGCTGTAGTTGAAAACTAATTAGGGAGGAATATGAATATGGCTAAAGAAATCAAATACGGTGCTGAGGCAAGAGCACTTTTAGAAGCTGGAGCTAATAAACTTGCAGATACAGTTAAAGTAACACTAGGACCTAAGGGTAGAAATGTTGTTTTAGATAAATCATACGGTGCACCTCTTATTACTAATGATGGTGTTACTATCGCTAAAGAAATCGAACTTGAAGATGCATTTGAGAATATGGGAGCACAGTTAGTTAAAGAAGTTGCTACTAAGACTAATGATGTTGCTGGTGATGGTACCACAACAGCTACAGTTCTTGCTCAAGCTATGATTAAAGAAGGTATTAAGAACTTAGCAGCAGGGGCAAATCCTATTATTTTAAGAAAAGGTATGAAAAAGGCTACTGAAGTAGCTGTTGAGAATATTACAAAGATGAGTTCTAAATTAACAGGCAAGGATCAAATTGCAAGGGTTGCTGCAATTTCTGCTGGTGATGATGAAGTAGGACAATTAGTTGCTGATGCAATGGAAAAGGTATCTAACGATGGAGTTATTACCATTGAAGAATCTAAGACCATGTTGACAGAGCTAGACCTTGTTGAAGGTATGCAATTTGATCGTGGATATGTATCAGCATATATGTGTACTGATATGGATAAGATGGAAGCAAATCTTGAAAACCCATATATTTTAATTACTGATAAGAAAATCACTAATGTTCAAGATATTCTACCTCTTCTTGAGCAGATTGTTCAAAATGGATCAAGATTACTTATAATTGCTGAAGATGTTGAAGGAGAAGCTCTTACAACATTAGTTCTTAATAAGCTTCGTGGTACATTCCAGGTAGTGGCTGTAAAGGCTCCTGGTTATGGAGATAGAAGAAAAGCAATGCTTCAGGATATTGCTATCTTAACAGGTGGTACTGTAATCACAGATGAATTAGGACTTGACCTTAAGGAAGCTACTTTAGAGCAATGTGGTCGTGCTAAGTCTGTAAAGGTACAGAAAGAAAATACCATAGTTGTAGATGGTGAAGGTAATAAAGAAGAAATTCAAGCAAGAATAAACCAGATAAAGGCTCAGATTGAAGAAACTACATCTGAATTTGACAAAGAGAAATTACAAGAAAGACTTGCAAAGCTTGCAGGTGGTGTAGCAGTTATCAGAGTTGGAGCAGCTACTGAAACTGAGATGAAGGAGAACAAGCTTCGTATGGAAGATGCTCTAGCTGCTACGAGAGCTGCTGTTGAAGAGGGTATTATAGCTGGTGGTGGATCCGCATATATTCATGCATCCAAGAAGGTTATGGAGTTGGCGCAGAATCTTGAAGGTGACGAAAGAACTGGTGCTAGCATTATTCTTAAAGCACTTGAGGCTCCTCTATACAGTATTGTAGCAAATGCTGGACTAGAAGGTTCAGTAGTAATTAACCAGGTTAAGAATAGTGATGTAGGAACAGGATTTAACGTATTAACAGAAAAATATGTTGATATGGTTGAAGAAGGAATACTTGATCCTACTAAGGTTACAAGAAGTGCACTTCAAAATGCTACTAGTGTTGCATCTTCCTTATTAACTACAGAATCAGTTGTAGCTAATATTAAATCCGACGAACCAGTAATGCCTGCTGGTGGCGGTGGAATGGGTATGATGTAGAAAAAATACTATTCGGCATTCAATGTATAGATAGAAGACTTGGAAAAATGGTCTCATGGTGAGACGTTCTCACTTAGTTGCATTACGTAGCGGTACAAAGGGTCTAAAAAACAGACCCTAAGTACCGACGAATGCAAATACTCACCATGAGAATCATTTTCCAAGTCTTCTTTTTATACTTTAAATAATGCCGAATAGTATTTTTTTGATGTTTCGGTATAAAACTACTTGACATATTACTTGGTTATGATTATGATTAACACTACAACTAAATACATAATTATTTTAGCTAGGGGAGCCTTTGGCTGAGAGGTATGATTTATATACTGACCCTCACTACTTGATCCGGATAATACCGGCGTAAGGAAGCATTCAATCAAGTGGCCCCTCCTAAGCAATCCTAAGGAGGTTTTTTTATGTTTCAAAAAGTATTTGATTTTTTTGTTTCTACTGACACAAGCTATGAACCCTATAGCTATTACCCAACAACAGCAGGGAACATAGGGATATTTGTAGTTATTCTATTATTGCTTATTGTTATGATGGCAGTCAGTGGATCTGGTAAAAAGGTTCAAGCCAAACAGCTAGCCTTTTCAGCCTTGGCTATGGCTCTTGCTGTAATAGCATCCTTGTTTACTGTGGTAGAATTTCCATTTGGTGGTTCTATAACCTTGTTTCGTATGTTCTTTATCTGCCTGATTGGTTACCTATATGGAACGAAAGCTGGAATATTAGCAGGTATAGCCTATGGACTATTAGATTTGTTACTTAAACCTTACGTAATACATCCAGTTCAGATGTTATTAGATTACCCTGTTGCGTTTGGATTTTTAGGTTTCGCAGGCTTATTTAGCAAATCAAGGTATGGATTGATAAAAGGATACCTACTTGGAGTTTTGGGAAGATATCTTTGCCATGTAATAACCGGATATATATTCTTCTCAGAGTATGCAGGTGATCAAAATCCATTATTATATTCTACAATCTATAACGCATCTTATATAATGCCAGAAGCTATTATAACAGCTTTGTTATTATTAATTCCTGCTGTACAAGGTGGATTGGCAGAGGTTAAGAAATTGGCTACTAATAACTAATTATTCGGCTAATCTTGCAACAGCTGTATAAACGAAGGAGATTTTATACCAGGTAGGGAAGTCTACAATTCCAGTGGCTGGTAGATTGAATATCTCTTGGAATATCCTAACAGCTTCACTTGTTCTGGGGCCGTACTCTCCATCTACAGATACGATTGGTATAGCAGGATAGGCCTGAGCAATAGTATTTAACTGAGATTGTATGATTCGAACATTGCCATTTCTTGAGCCTAGGGTTAAGTTAGCTCCTGGCCAAGAGGCTGGAACACCAGATACCTGTCGTGCAGTGTTGATAAATATGGAGTCACCATAATAATTTCTAAGGATTTCAATTGCGTCATAACCTTGATCACCAAGCTGTTTGGAACCCCATTGCTGCATCCAGCCAGGGCACTGCACTCTATATCCATCGCAGTATTGAGTAAGAATCGGCTGTCTTACACTGGGTCGTGAAAGATAATTCACAAAAATAGAATCAACCAATAAGCTAATGTTATTAAAGATGTTTCGGCCATTCATCCACTTGTGGTCAAAGGCAGTTGAAGAGGTAATAGTAAAATTAAATCCTTGACTTCTATACCATTCAGTAAAGACTCTATTCAGTGTGAATGAGAGGATAGCTAGTATATTGGCGTATATTGCGTTTTCAGGCCAGGTTGCATAGATTTCGCTACAGGCTACGTTTTTAATATAGTCTCTGAAGCGTACATAATGATTAGTAGCAGAGGCGTCGGTTGGAGGTCCATCATGGACAATTATAAATTCGGGAACAACTACCTCTTGTAATACGATTTCACCTGTTTCGGCGGTTGGTTTAATCTCATCCTCTGCTATTTTGGGNGGATAATCACCGAACAAGGTATGGGGGGGAATAACATACAAGGCCTTATCCTCTGGCTCAGGTTCTGGAACTAGGGTTGCATCCTGAGAGGAAGATACATTAGGAAGTACATTGGTTCCATTAACTGTTACTGGACGGAAATTCTCGGCGATTACATTAACATCATAAACTGCGTAAGGTTGTACTGTTGAAGGCTCTAGGCTGTAGTCTATGGCTGGAGCTGGTAGAGATATTTCCTCGGTAAGTCCTACATCATTAGTAACCATCTGGGCCAGAATTGTATCTGGATTATTAATATCTGTAATGTTGACTGTTGCACCAGGGACAGGGGTTAGGTTAGCAGTAGTAGCCCTAACCCGAAGATTTCCAAAGGTCTGTGTGCCCATCTGAGCTGGATATAGTCTGAAGTTGTTTTTAAAAGGGGATATAGGTTTCATGATTTTTAGACAATCCTTTTCCATATTATATAATTAGATTATGTTTCTATGGAAAATATGTGAAAAGACCAAGTAAGCTAAGAGTTAAAGCTACTTGGTCTTTATTAAGATTTATTATATTATTAGTTTTTAACCTGTTGTAATTTTTTTTCTGAAATCACTTCTGGCTGATTGTTTTCTGTCACATTAGCAGTTTCCTGATCAGCGTTTACCTTAAAATCAAATTTCTCATTTAAGAACTTATCAAAATTTTCCACTAAGGAACCAGCGCTTATTGTAGATACAATAGCTTCTTTCTCAGAGGTTCCGTTAAAGAATTCAATTAATGCATCATATAATGCTGATGTAGGTATTTGATCCAGTTCAGGATGATCATTAAAATAAGTTTCTAAAGGGGTCACATCCTCTGGATTAGTCACAATTAATGTACAGGTTGCATATTTGTTAAAGCCGATAGTATCCTTGGTATCAATCTGAGCAAAAAGATAAGTGAGACCTAGTTTCTTGGCTGTAACTTTTCCACCAGGACTAACTGTAGCAATATCTTCGTTATAGGTGGAGAACATAGCAACTTCAGCTGTATTAGTTGGTTTTAAGATTACTTTTAATAAATCAGTTTTATCTAAACCAAGAATAATGCGAGACTTTGTGAAGCGAACACTAAATGCAGGTGGACCTACTGTAATATCACAGGTCAANGGAACTGCTGGATTATTACCATCTTTAATTGTTACAGTAATAACTGTAGTTCCGACTTTGTTAGCNGTAATTGTACCTTCATCATTAACAGAAGCAATCTCTGAATCATTGGATTTAAAACTTACCTTAGCGTTTTCACCTAAATTATATGCCTTCAAGGTAAATGATTTATTGATGACTAAAGTAATGTTTCTTAAATTTAGTCGGTAATCAGGTACCTTATTCTCCTTATCAAGATTAGCCGCCTGAACTGTTCTTATATAGTCAGGGCTTTGGGGAATAAGCAAAGTGAAAAACAGAAGTAAGCCAAGGCATATTGTCAATTTTTTAATAAACTTTAAAATCATGGCCATCCTCCGAACCTAGAAATTCCTTTTGTCACATCCTAATAGTATGATACTATATATATTTGTCAGAAAGGTGTCATATTATGAATGGTTTGAAAAAAATTATATATGTTTTGCCACTTGTTTTCACCTGGCTTTATCATATATAATAAAGTTAGTGTAGTTTTTTTACATAAATAGCTTCAAATCTCATGGAAACTATTTGGACGAGTATATCGTCTAATATATTGATGTTTATTTAAGTAGAAGGAGTTATAAAATACAAATGTTATAACTAAACTGTAGTAAGAAGCCCTGTAGGTTATTGAAATGGTATCTTGTTACAAGATAGTTATATTAACCTGCATATGAAAAAACGGGAAAATCGTGAAGGAGGAACTGAAGTATGCAACATATTTTAATCGCAGATGACAATCAAGATATTACTGATATATTATCTACATACTCCCGAATGGAAGGGTTTGAACCTGTTGTGGCGGGAGACGGAGAAGAAGCAATAAAACTGTTTAATCAATATGAACCTGAAGTGGTATTATTGGATGTAATGATGCCAAAAGAGAATGGTTATGAGGTTTGTAGAAAGATTAGAAGCAAATCTAATGTTCCTGTAATCTTAATTACAGCGAGAGGAGAAGATTTTGACAAAATCATGGGGCTTGATATAGGAGCAGACGATTATATTGTAAAACCCTTTAGTCCTAGAGAAGTAATGGCAAGAGTAAGAGCCGTACTTAGAAGAATGTCAAAGAGTGATAAAGAATCTACTTCCGACAATGTTATTGTAATAGACAATCTTGAAATTAATTTAGATGAGTATACATTACATATTGATAATAAAAAAGTTTCTTTAACTAAGAAGGAAATTGAAACAATGTGGACCCTAGCTAGTAATCCCAATAAAGTTTTTACAAGGGATAACCTACTAGATAGTTTATGGGGTTTTGATTATTTTGGAGATAGCAGAACAGTAGATTCACATATAAAGAGACTTAGGGCTAAGATAGATAGCATAGAACATCCTTCATGGTCTATTAAAACCATATGGGGTGTGGGATATAAATTTGAAGTAGAGGAAAAGTAATAATTGATGTGAAAGGCAAGGTTACTATGGCTAAAGAGAAAAATATGCGTATATATAACCGCCTGTTTTTTAAACTGTATTTAAATTATGGAATTATGCTTCTAGTGACTGCGGTTCTAATCTGCCTAATCTTTGTGAAATTATACTATGATACAACTATGGATAACCACAGGGATCAATTAGAAANACAAGCCCTAAAGGTTTCACAACGTATGACAGAATTCATCGAATATGGAAGAACCAAGGATTTTCTAGAATATCTAAGTGTGCTTGAAGAAATTAATGAGATGGATATATGGACANTTGCTAACCCTAAAGCATCTAATCCCATGGATGACAATCTTGTAACCAATGCTTATGAAGAGTTTTTATATTCTGAAGATCATACTGATTATGCAAGAATTATGCAAAATGCATTTTCTGGTATTGTAGATAATCAGATCAGCTATGATGAAATATATCAGACACAGACAATTACCGTTGCAGTACCTGTGTATGGTTTGAACCTTGAAATAGTTGGTGCTGTACTTTTAAAGTCCCCTNTTGAAGGACAAAAGGCAATTGTATCAAATAGTTTAAGCCTATTGGTTTTCTCTAGTGTTGTTTCACTTGCCATATCCTTTCTAATAGTGATCGTGTTTGCCACAGAATTATCTGTACCTATTTCTAGAATGAGAGTAACAGCACTTGAACTAGCCACGGGTAAATTACACACCAAAACAGGTATAAAGCGGAATGACGAAATAGGGGATTTGGCAAAATCAATAGATGTTTTATCAGAAAAGCTTTTNGAGAATGAAATTCAAAGAAAGAATATTGAACAGACAAGGCTTGATTTTTTTGCCAATGTGTCCCATGAGTTACGGACACCAATAACAGTCTTAAGGGCTTACACAGAGACTTTGGTTGATGGTGTTGTAACAGATGAAGAAAAGATTGGTCAATACTATGATCGTATGCTATCTGAGTGTAAAAGCATGGAACGGCTTGTAGGTGATCTCCTTCTTCTTTCAAAAATGCAAAATCCTGATTTTGAAATTGAGATGGAACCTGTCAATTTGATTCAGATATTTGATGATATTATTCGAAGTGCTAATACTATTGCATCTAAGAAGAATATTAAAATTGACTTTTCATATGATAAACCTATGTATATGATGCTTGGTGATTATGACAGGCTAAGACAGATGTTTATGGTGATTTTAGATAATGCCATAAAGTTTTCCATGGAAAATAAAACGGTTTACATAAAGATAGAAAGAAAGGACAAAATAATAGTATCAATCAAAGATGAAGGTATCGGAATAGATGCTTTAGATTTAAAGCATATTTTTGATAAGTTTTATAAATCCAGTCTCCGTCAGAATGCCAATGGTTCTGGTTTAGGACTTGCGATTGCCAAACAGATTGCTTTAAAGCATAAGGGAGATATTGAGGTAAGTTCCACTATAGGAAAAGGAAGCGAGTTTGTTTTTAACTTTCCTTATGATGAAAATTTAAATAGTTGATTACAATATATACCAGCTTAAAACATCGATAAAAACCTTGAAATATGATAGGTTATGGACTATAATAAGCATATAGAAAATCCTGAGATGTGCGATACTCCTGTTATTTTGAACCTACATGATTTAAAAGTGATTCTCAATCTGTAAGTAGATGTCAAGCCACCATTTGCAGTGGAAGGCAGAAGCTTACATGCGGAAACACACCTAGCTTTGCTAGGAGTCAAAATACGGGAAACGGCATTTTGGGTTAATACCAAAGATGAAGGCGGCCTTATGGCCGCTTTTTTAATACTATTCAGTCTTATAAGGTATTCTATCATTTTTCCCTAAGTCCTTTTCTTAGTCTTACATAAGGCTAAATAGTATCTTTATTCAATAATAACTTGTCTTTTTTTCTTAGGATTACTATAATCAAAGAAAAGGACTAAAGTGCTTTGAGAAAGGCGTGGATATTATATGAAAGATGGGTTTGTTAAGGTTGCAGCTGCTACCCCTATAGTTAAAGTGGCTGATACTATATCCAATGGAAATAGAATAAGGGAATTGATAGATAAGGCTGAAGATAAGAAGGTTAGACTTATAGTTTTTCCTGAATTATCCGTTACTGGCTATACCTGTGGAGACTTATTTTTTCAGAATGCATTAATAAAAAGAGCGGAAGACGAGATTAAGGTTATAGCTGAACATACAAAAGGGAAGGAAGTAATTGCAGTCCTAGGACTTCCATATTCTTATAATGGGAAGCTTTATAATACGGCAGCAGTGATTAAGGGAGGCAAGGTTATCGGCCTTGTGCCTAAGAGAAACATACCTAATTACGGGGAATTCTATGAATTAAGATATTTTACACCAGGGCCTAAGGAACCTGTATTAGTTGATTTTAATGGGGATAAAGTATACTTTGGCTCTAATATTTTGTTTAGATGCAGCAATATGAAGGAATTTACTTTTGCAATAGAGATATGTGAGGAGCTGTGGGTACCTAATTCGCCTAGTATAGAACACTGTGGAGCAGGAGCCATGATTGTCGCTAATCTTTCAGCCAGTGATGAAACAGTTGGTAAGAGTGACTATCGTAGAGATCTAGTAAGAACTCAATCCTCAAAGCAGGTTTGTGGATATATCTATGCTAATGCTGGAGAAGGTGAATCCACTACAGATATGGTATTTGTGGGCAATAATTTAATATCTGAGAATGGGACAATCCTAGAAGAGGCGGCCCCATATGACAAGGGTATTGTAATTAGTGAAATTGACCTTAGCATGTTAAGTAATGAGCGAAGGAAAAAGAGCACCTATGCAAGCTTCGGGACAGGCTCATATATAATATCTGAATTTGGGATTTCTATGGATGAAGATGAACTTCCGGAGACTAGCCTAACCCGAGTAATTAACCCATCTCCTTTTGTTCCATGTGATAAATTAGTAAGGGATAAAAGATGTCAAGATATCATTAATATACAGGCTCAAGGTTTAAAGACAAGAATATCCCACATAGGAATTAAGAATGTTATTATTGGTGTATCAGGTGGACTTGATTCAACCTTGGCCCTTTTGGTTGCACATAAGGCCTTCGACCTTTTAAAACTAGATAAATCAGGGATTATCGGAGTTACCATGCCATGCTTTGGGACTACAGATCGAACATATAATAATTCTATAAGCTTAGCCAAATGTCTAGGAATTACCTTTAAGGAAATTCCTATTAAAGAGGCAGTGGAGCTTCATTTTAAAGATATCGGTCATGATATAGACAATCATGATATAACCTATGAGAATAGCCAAGCGAGGGAAAGGACCCAGGTTCTTATGGATCTTGCTAATATGTATAATGGTATTGTTATAGGAACAGGAGATCTATCAGAGCTGGCCTTAGGCTGGGCAACTTACAATGGAGACCACATGTCCATGTATGGAGTTAATAGCTCTGTACCAAAGACCTTAGTTAGGCATTTAGTAGCTTACTTTGCTAATGAAACTAAGGATAGTGAATTACAGAGAGTATTAAATGACATATTAGACACTCCTGTTAGTCCTGAGTTATTGCCNCCTAAAGATGGAAGGATAGCTCAAGTAACAGAGGATATAGTAGGTCCTTATGAGCTACATGATTTCTTCTTGTATAATATTGTAAGATATGGATTTAGACCTACTAAGGTATATCGTCTCGCAAAGATAGCATTTGCCCATAAATATAATGGGGAGATTATATTAAAATGGCTAAATACATTTTACAGACGCTTTTTCACTCAGCAATTCAAGAGATCATCCTTACCGGATGGTCCAAAGGTTGGAAGTGTAGGCTTATCACCTAGAAGTGATTGGCGTATGCCTAGTGATGCTTCATCTACCATATGGTTAGAGGAGCTGAAGAACTTATAGTGCTATTAGGATCAAAAGAACAGACCTGGTCATAGAACACATGACCTAAGTACCAACGACTTAAAACAGTTGCACATTAAAATATTTTTCATATTACCAGGATTTGCTAGATTAATGCAAATTAACAAAAATCAAACATTTGTCGATATTTTTGATTTCAATATTATCACATAAAAATATACTGTAATACAAGCTGTCATATGCGATGAATTTCAGTATGACATGTATTACAGTATTATAGGGGTGCTATGTAGATGTTACTGTCTAGATGTTACTGTGGAGCAGGAGTAGGTGTTATAGTTGCCTTATTTAATGCTACTGCGATAGCATCTACCAGGTGTTGTTGAGTGTATTTACTGTCCTCTTGGTATTTTATCTCTGATAGGGGGACATCATCGTACAGTTGCATTGCAACAGCTTCAAGAGATGGTTCAATTAATGGAATCATAGTTGTAATGGTCTCATCAATGTTAGTTATTTTGACGGAATTAATATGGTCCTTATCAACTACAACCTCAAGATTTATAGTCATATCCCCTAATGTGGTGGAGGAGGTCCATACCCCAGCTCTGTATATTTCATTTTCGTTAGATAGTACCTCATCACTTTTATCCGGCCAAAACATATAAATTAGTAATAGTATAAGAAGAATGCCCAGAGCAGCGAATATTACTGTATATATGATTTCCTTTAAATGTACAACAACAATTTTTGTTTTTGCCATATCTAACCTCCGAAGCACAAGAGCTTCTTTGCTCAATCTTATTATATATTATTATGAACTGATACTATTTATGCAGATAAATTCTAAAGGATGGTGATATTTTATGTCCTTACAACTTTTCTTAGGAAGCGCTGGGTCGGGTAAGTCCTATCAGCTCTATCGTGAGGTAATAGAGCAATCTAAACAGGACATGGCTACAAATTATCTAATTATTGTACCAGAGCAATTCACACTACAAACTCAGAAGGATATTGTTACCATGCATCCAGATCATGGAGTCATGAATGTAGATATCCTTAGCTTTTTGCGCTTTGCTTTCCGGGTTTTTGATGAAGTGGGTGGTAATGAGTATCCGATTTTAGAGGATACAGGTAAGAGTATGGTCCTTCGTAAGGTGGTTGCTGAGAAACGAAAGGATCTAATCTTATTTGGATCTAATGTAAAGAAACCTGGTTTTATTGGTGAGCTTAAATCTTTACTGTCGGAGCTGTTCCAGTACAATATTGGTCCGGATGACTTTGGTAAAATGGAGGAGATAGCACAGAAGAAGCCTGTACTAAAGGCAAAACTAGCTGATATCCTTACAGTATATAATGGCTTTATGTCCTTTATGAAGGAAAGATATATTACTGCGGAGGAGACCCTTGTTATTCTTAATAAGATAATTGACCAGTCCCAGTGGTTAAAGGATAGTGTGGTCTGTTTAGACGGTTTCACAGGCTTTACCCCTACCCAGTACCAGCTTCTTGGTAATGTGATGAAACATGCTAAAAAGGTAATTATTACAATAACAATAGACCCTAAAGAAGATCTTGATACCGCTCCAAAGGATCATCAGTTATTTGGAATGAGTAAGAAAGCAATACAAAAGCTTTATGCCATAGCTAGGGATAATGATGTGGCAATAGAGGAACCTATATATGCTGAAACTAGGAACGGGAGTATGGTACCATATCGTTTTATTAATTCACCAGCCCTAGGGGCCCTAGAGAATAATCTCTTTAGATATCCCTACGAGATTTATGATAAGGACCAGGATGAGATAAGAGTCCATGCATCAAAGGATGCAAAAGCTGAGGTGGCCTTTGTTTCAAGGGAGATTAAGAGGCTTGTTAGAGAAGAAGGCTACCGCTATAAGGATATTGCCGTAATAACCGGAGATATAGAGAATTATGGTAGGATTGTGAAGGAAAGCTTTACACAGCTTAACATTCCTTGCTTTATTGACTATAAAAAAGATATTCTCAATAATCCATTTGTTGAATTACTTCGTTCAGCTATAGCCATAGTTTCTGAAGATTATAGCTATGAAAGCGTATTTGGCTATTTGAGAACAGGCTTAGCAGGTATATCAACTGAAGATATAGATTTGTTGGAAAACTATATAATTGCTACTGGAATTCGTGGAAGTAAGAGGTATAGTGAACCATTTACAAGAAACTATAGAGGAAGAGAGAAGGTTGACCTAGATAGAATTAACAAGATAAGAGAAACCCTAATTGAGGATATAAGACCTTTATATGAAAGCTTAAAGGATAAAAGTAAGACTCTGACTGACTATACTCAAGCCTTATACGATTTAGGTATTAGATTGGATATTGAAGAAAAGCTTAAGAGATATCATGATAGGTTTATTGAAGCTGATAACCCCCTCTTAGCCAAGGAATTCGATCAAGTATATAAAATTGTAATGGATCTATATGACCAGATGGTATTACTCCTTGGATCAGAGAGCTGCACTATTAAAGAGTTTGGTGAAATACTTGAAACTGGTCTTATGGAGGCCAAGATGGGCTTAATTCCTCCGGGAGTAGATGAAATTGTTGTGGGAGACACAGAGAGAACTAGATTAAAGGATATTAAGATCCTTTTCTTCATGGGTATGAATGAAGGTATTGTTCCTAAGTCCCATGGAACTGGCGGAATTCTTTCTGATATTGAGAGGGAGCTTCTATTAACCAATGATATAGAGTTGGCTCCAACTAAGCGCCAACAGGGATTTATCGATCAGTTTTATATATATCTAAGTATGACTAAGCCAAAGGATAGGTTGTATCTGACTTATCATAAAATTAATGGTGAGGGCAAGTCGGTTAATCCTTCTTACCTTATAGCTAAGCTTAAGCAACTGATTGATAAGCTACCTATAATTAATGAGGATGATAGGAATAATGATATAGAACATATACTTAGAGACAACGGACTTTCATATCTGGCTGAAGGGCTTAGAACCTTTGGACAAGAGGAAGTTACGGATTTGTGGAAGGAATTATATGTAATATACCAATCAAGAGAAGAGACGGATAGGATACTAAAGAAGCTTATATCTGGAGCCTTTTATATTAATGAGGAAAAAGGAATTGGAAGGGAAGCTGCTAGGCTTCTATACGGCCAGGAGCTAGAGGGTAGTGTAACAAGATTAGAACGGTATGCAGGATGTGCATTTGCCCATTTCATGTCTTACGGTATGTCACTAGAGGAACGAAGAGAATATAAGCTTGCAGTTCCTGATATTGGTAATATATTTCACAATGCTATAGATAATTTCTCTAAGGAATTAGATAGAAGTCAATATACATGGCACAATATACCAGATGATCTTAGGGAGGATATGGCTATAAGATGTGTTGAGCAGGCTGTAGCTGATTATGAGAATTCCTATATAAGAAGTACTAAGAGGAATGAATATCTAATCACAAGAATAAAGAGGATAACCATAAGAACTCTATGGGCATTATGTAATCAGATTAAACAGGGTTCCTTTGAGCCTCTTGGCTATGAGATGGCATTTAGACATCTACCACATAATTCTTTAAGACTCCATGGTCGTATAGACCGGATTGATGTCTATGAGGATGAAGATAAGGTATATGTAAGGGTTGTAGATTACAAATCGGGTAATACGACCTTTGACCTTAATAGCATATATTATGGATTGCAACAACAGCTTTCCGTATATCTTAGTGCAGCTATGGATTATCTTACTAAAAGAAATCCAGATAAGGAAGTGGTCCCTTCCGGAATATTCTACTACCATATAGATGATCCAATAGTGGACAAATCCGGTCACGTGGAAGACGATATTATAAAGAAGCTGAAGATGAATGGTCTTATTAATAAGGACAAGAAGGTTCTCTCCCTNATGGATGGAAATCTAGGAGGACCNGATGGTAATCTACGGCCTTCAGTTAAATCAGTCATTGTTCCGGCAGAGACTAATAAGGATGGGGAATTGACTAAAAGATCCTCTGTGGCTAAAGGTAAGGAGATCAAGGCTCTAATAGATTATGTTAATAAGAAGCTTATTGAGGATGGAAAGCAAATTCTAGATGGAGATACAAGACTTAATCCATATAGAAGCAACAACCGTACTGCTTGTGATTACTGTGAGTTTCGTACTATCTGTGGTTTTGACAGTCGTCTGCCGGGCCATGGATACAGAAATCTTAATAAGAAGTCTACAGAGGAGCTAAAGAAAGAGATTTTTGGAGAAGAGTAAAGTGTGAAAGATAAATCTTTCACACAGAAGAACTGCGAAGCTAGCACAATGGTGCTCGCTCCTTGTTCTTCAGGATTTTTGAGATGCCGCTATGCGGCAACATATAGACTTAGCGAAAGGTTGGTATATAGATGGGTTGGACGAAAGCACAACAAAAGGTTATTGATACTAGAAATAAGGATTTACTTGTTTCAGCTGCAGCAGGCTCTGGAAAAACTGCTGTATTAGTTGAGAGGATTATTTCTATGATTTCTGAAGGGGATAATCCTCTTGATATTGATCGTCTATTAGTTGTTACCTTTACCAACGCGGCAGCAGCTGAGATGAGGGACCGTATTGGGAGTGCCATTGATAAGAAGCTTTTGCANGAGCCGGATAATGCCCATCTTCAGAAACAGGTATCCCTGCTTCAAAGTGCTCATATTACAACAATACATAGCTTCTGCCTTAATGTTATAAGGAATTATTTTCACAGAATTGATCTGGATCCCTCTTTTAAGATTGCAGATGAATCAGAGATTACCCTTATGAAATCCGATGTGGTTGCTGATGTATTAGAGAAATGGTATGAGGAAGAAAGACCAGATTTCCATAAGTTTATTGAAAGCTATTCCTACTCAAAAACTGACGCCCCAATAGAGGATTTAATATTAAAAATGTATTCCTTTTCAATGAGTGCTCCTTGGCCAGAGAAGTGGATAGAAGATGCCAGTGAAGCATTTAATATTCTTTCTATAGAAGACATGAATAATACTAAGTGGATGGGTGATCTTCTTCATTATGTAAAAACTGTAATTGGTGACTTAATTGTTAAGAATAAAATGGCCATAGAATTATCTAATGGAACAGGGGGACCAACTGCTTATCTTCCAGCTCTTCTTTCAGATAGAGATTTACTAGAGGGAATTAATAAAGCCTCTAACTATGAAGAGTTTTACCAGGTATTAGGTGACATAAGCTATACAAGGTTATCCAGCAAGAGAGAAGAGGGAGTGGACCCTGAAATTAAAGAAAGGGTCAAAGCCTTAAGGGATGAAATTAAGAAAGCCATAAAGGATTTGTCTAGTCAGTTCTTTTATCAGCCTCCAGAAGAGATGATTGCAGATATCAAAGAGGTAGGAGATGTGATGAAGGTCCTTTTTCAACTAACGGGTGACTTTATCAAACAATTCGCTGATAAAAAGGAAGAAAAGAATATTATAGACTTTAATGATATAGAACATTATGCCCTAAGAATATTAGTATCGAAGAAAGCCATGGGTGTTGATGAAGGAACTATAGTTCCCACAGAAGCAGCTATGGAGCTGTCTGAGCAATTCATAGAAATATTAATTGATGAATATCAGGATAGTAACCTGGTCCAGGAAACAATATTAAAAAGCATATCAAGGGAAAGAAANGGTGAGCCCAATAGATTTATGGTTGGCGATGTTAAACAGAGCATCTATAAGTTTAGACTGGCTATGCCTGAACTTTTCATGGAGAAATATAAGAGCTATTCGGTAGAGGATATCCTAGAGAATGGTGAGAGAAATCTATATCAGAGAATTGATTTAGATAAAAACTTCCGTAGTAGAAAGATTGTCCTTGACTATGTCAATATTATCTTTGAGCAGATTATGCAGGAATCTGTAGGAGGAGTGGCCTATGATGAAAAGGCGGCTTTATCTTACGGAGAGCTTTATGATGAATATGATAAGATGCTTGGGGCTGATGAAGTAATATCTGATACAGTAGAGCTTCTTTTAGTAACCGATGAGGCTAGAGAAGATGATGGGGATTATATTGATGAAGAGGCTTCAGACATGGGGAATAGGGATGAAGATATTGATGATACTGAAGATGAAATCTTATATACAAAAAAAGAAATTGAAGCCCTTGCTATTGCTAGAAGAATAAAGGAATTAGTAGATCCTGCTACAGGTATATCGGTTTATGATAAGAAGCTTAAGAAAAATAGAAGGGCTTCTTATAAGGATATAGTAATTCTACTTAGAAGCATGTCTGGCTGGTCTGAAATATTTGTCAATACCCTTGTTGGAGAAGGAATATCAGCTTATGCAGATACAGGAACAGGGTATTTTCAGACAGTTGAGATCATGAATATATTAAATTACCTAAGAATTATAGATAACCCTAGACAGGACATTCCTCTTGTAGGAGTACTCTATTCTCCAATAGTTGGTATGACCACAAGACAGCTGAGTAAGATTAAGGCTTTTGATAAAAATAGTAATATGTATNCAGCAGTAATGTCCTATGNAGCTGATGGGGAGGATGAGGATATTAAGAATACTCTTGCTAGCTTCCTTGATCAGCTTAATGGGTTCCGCAGTATGGTTAATCATACTCCTATTCATGAGTTGTTAAATGAGGTGCTTAAGCAGACAGGGTATTCATATTATGTCAGTGCAATGCCTGGTGGAGAAAGACGTAAGGCCAATATAGATATGCTTTTATCTAAGGCCATCCAATTTGAAAAGGGAAGCTACAGCGGATTATTTCATTTTATCCGTTATATAGAGAAGCTACATAAGTATGAAGTTGATTTTGGGGAGGCTTCAACCTCAGGGGAACAGGACGATACAGTTCGTATTATGAGTATTCATAAGAGTAAAGGACTTGAATTTCCTATAGTCTTTGTCAGTGGTATGAGTAAGCAATTTAATATGCAGGATGTAAGAAGTAATATAATTCTTCATAATGAACTGGGAGTTGGACCTGATTACATCGATGTAGAGAAGAGAACAAAGGTAGCTACTTTGTTAAAGAAGGTAATTCAAAAAAAGGTACAGATTGAAAACCTGGGAGAAGAGCTAAGGGTACTNTATGTTGCTTTGACCAGGGCAAGGGAAAAGCTTATTATGACAGGTTACCTAAAGTCCACAGAGGACTACGAGAAGAAGGATTTTACATTCTTTGAATTAATCTCAGCCAAGTCCTATCTAGACCTTGTCCTACCGGCAATGTTAAATTGTATAGAGAAAAGGGATGAGGGGGATAAGACTTCTAATGTAATTAGGGATAATTATATGAAGATTGAGGTCATCAATAAAAAAAGTCTTGTTAGTGAGGAAGTTAATAAACAGGTATTTATTAGTAAGGATAGAGAAAAACTAGAAAGTATAAAGCTTGGTAAGGTCTATGATCAGGACCTAAAGGATGAAATGGATAGACGTTTAGAATTCGTATATCCCTATGAAAATGAAAGAAATCTTAGGGTGAAGATGAGCGTATCTGAGCTTAAAAAGATGGGACAGTTTATTGATCAGGAGGAGGACAGCCTGATACTATATCCTCATACTGAGGAAGAGAGAGATAAAAGACAAAAGGATATAGATGAACTTGATATAGAGCATGATCCAGAAGGTGAGATAGAAGATGACTTTATATCAGAGTTCACCCCAACTATACCTAATTTTATAAGTAAAAGGGAAAGGGAGGTATCTGGTGCAGATAAAGGTACCTTATACCATAAGCTATTAAAGCTCCTTGACCTTAGTAAGGCCCATAATAAGGAGGAAGTTAACAAGCAGATATCCATAATGGTTTNAGAGAAGAAGATTGATGAAGCCCAGATAAGCCTGTTAAACCTAGGATATATCCATAATTTTGTCAACAGTAACACAGCCAAGAGAATGGGAAAGGCTCAGTTGGATAATAAGCTATATAAGGAGCAACAGTTTGTTATAGGCATTAAGGCTAATGAAGTTGGATATGATGCAAGTGATGAACTGGTCCTGGTTCAAGGAATTATCGATGCCTTCTTTGAGGAAGATGATCATTTGGTACTTGTAGATTATAAGTCTGATTGGGTTCGTGATGAGCAAACACTTATTGAACGATATAAGGTTCAACTGGACTATTATCAGAAGGCCCTAGAGAAGATATTTAAGAAAGATGTAAAAGAACGAATCATATACTCCCTAACTCTAGGTAAGGAGATATATTTGTAAATTCATACTGACAATATATCAGCTANCAATGACTTTAAACAGTTGTGAATTGAGATATGTTTTTATTATACTATAGCTGCTAGGAGAGTAAATTAGCAAATATAATAGAAACTGGGTTGTGTAGGTTTATAAATTCTGAAATTCGGGAACACTTTAATAAAGATTATATAAGAAGGGTGTCCTGAAGTATGAAAAAAGAGAAGAAGATTGATCTTAAGAATATAAAGCCTGAAGAAAAGATGAAATATGAGATAGCTGAGGAGCTAGGCTATCTTGATAAAGTAATGGCTACTGGGTGGAAGTCCTTAACGGCCAGGGAGTCTGGTCGTATCGGAGGGCTTATGACCAAGAAACGATACGAAGAGAGGAAGAAACAAGCTAAGAATATGGATAAGGAAAGCATGGTTTCTAAGAGTGAAGCTTAGTATTTTATCAATATGATTTCTAGTAAAGAGCATATATAGTATTATTCCAACAATCAAGTGAGAAGATATCTCCTGTGGCTAATACTACATATGCTCTTTACTAATTTTAAATATGATAAAGAAATATTATTTGGACTTAAGTTCTATGTTATTAAGCTTAAGATAGTTAATCCCGAGAAAACCCTTAATCCCTACACAAATACCACCAAGTAGTATTGAGGTATCCTGAAGTACTGAGGGAACTATCTTAACATAGCTATTCATTCTACTGGATAAAGATGCTTCTATACGATCAGTAATATGTGGGAAATTGATTGTAAATAAGCTATTTATTACTACAATATCTGGATTATACGCATTTAAAACATTGTTGACACATACAGACATATATTTAACAAATTGCTTCATAATATCACGGGCATCAGGATCTTTATTCTCATACATATCCCTAAATTCTTCAAAGCTTACTTCATCAAGTCCCTTTTTATCTGCAAACTGCTTAAGTAAGGTTCTTTCAGAAACATACTGCTCTAGACAACCCTTGTTACCACAAGGACACTGGCGTCCGTCGATTTCAACTATAGTATGTCCAAACTCACCAGCTCTTCCGTTATAACCAGTATAAAGTTGATGATCAATAATAATACCAAGTCCGACACCAGAATGAATACTAATGTTAGCTATATTATTATAATCATATTGGAAGGTCATCTCACCGATTACTGAGAGATTAGCCTCATTCTCNAAATATACAGGAGTATTAAAATGGGCGTTCAATTCTTCAGCCAGATTAAGATTAGACATATCATAATAAGGGGTAAATGATACACGATTATCTGAACTTACACCATGTATGCCAAGAGTTATTCCAACAAGACCATAAGGGCTATCCTTAGGTAGCTTCATTGATTCAACAAGACGAATTAATTCATCAATAAGGTTATATGGATTTTTAGGAGTCTTAATCTGCTTAAGACTACAATCCTCTCCCACTAAGTCTGACACGAGGGCAGATATTGTATCTACTCCTATATCGATGCATATAACATGTCCTGCTTTTTTATTTAAACTTAATAAAATGGGCTTTCTGCCAAGATTAGTGTCATCGCTACCAATCTCTATTACCAGTTTCTTATTAATTAATTCCTGAACTATGGCAGATATGGTTGCCTTTGTTAACCCAAGATATTTAGCTATAGCTGCTCTTGATATAGCTGTTTTGTTAATAATAGTTTCCAATACTAAATTAGTATTTATATCACGTATTAATTCTTTGCTGCCTGTTATCATAACAGTCACCTTTCGTTTTGAATTCTTTATAAGACAATGGCAGTAGTACTATACTCCCCTTGCTTTCATTGTTTAATGGTATCATATAAATTGGAAATTGTGAAGAGCTATTTAAGTTAGCATACTCCGGCAGTTACTATTCATCCTTTTAGATATTT
>JGI24710J26742_10000349_pt1 | contig 42553 bp, 41 predicted proteins | sample BioPla2DNA2_FD_26742 | JGI IMG/M metagenome (IMG submission 26742)
TGTACTTTAAGAAATACATTTCAAAACCATTAAAAAGTGGCGGATTGGCACTTTGGTTAGATTTATTTGTTTTCAAAGTGCAATTTACGGAAACTCAAGCAAAAAGAGCCAATGCTTTGACAACTGATATCATCAAACACTGGCTCTGTATTCTCGGGGAGTGCAAGGACAGTGTTTGCGCACTAACCCTTGCTGAGTTATGATTTGTACGTCTTTCACGTACTATCTCATTCTACAATTTTCATCTTAAAATCACAACATCCCTGCAAATAAAATACAACAAAATACAATTTTCTACTTCAAGTACAACTGAATACCTTCCCACGCAATCGCTTTATTCAACGCTGCTACTTCATCCGGTGTTGCAAGCACAGTAAATGCTACTGCAGTTCCTTCCGATGTATTAAGCTTCTCTCCGGAATTATTGTACGCCGCTAAGATATATACATCTCCTACCACAAACACTAACTCATCTGTTGCCGGGTCAATCGCATAGACATCTACAATATCTCCATATCGCAGTGAACCACAGACACTATTAGAAAACTCTGACACCTTAAGTGAGGTGATCACTGCATCCTCTTTATACTTGTCCATTACAAAATCTGATTCCTCGATGTCTGCTTTATGTAGCATCTGCCCCTTTACCATATCGGCTTTCACATAGAAACCATCTTTCGGCAACTCTGAAAGTGAACTTGCATATACCTTTACTACCGCATCTGCATCCACTCTGATAACCTCAAAATAATCATCAATCTCATCTGCAGATATTTTGGTGTTCTCCTCAATATCCTTTGTGGCCACAACAACATCCGTCTTCAAATTCTCAGCCAAGGTGTTGTTGCGAACTACAATATATAAAAAGCACACCATAATGCTTGCAAGTAAGAGCGGTAGCACCACAACCTTTGCTACCTTTTTTGCCTTAACCACCCATTCACTCTCATTCTTCTTTTCTGCCTTTTTAGCTTTCTTTGCTTCTTTCTGCAGAAGCTTTTTCTCTTCATCTGTCATCTTCTTTTCAAACATGCTCTCTTCCTCCTTAATTTACTTCTATCGCACAATAAATATCTCTTGTCTTCGTAATATACGAGCCATCCAATATACTCTTAATGTCAAACTTCACTCGTCCATACGCTGATGTTTTCGTTACTACCGTTCCGTCCGGTGTTTTTACATAACCGAGTCTGCCATTCGAAGTCGTCCTGCTCCCGGTACTAGAATAGGTCGTTACACGAATACTGCTTCCATTTACTTCATAAAGGATAAACGTATCAAACTTAAAATTGTTATAAAAGTCCTCCGTATTTGATACCGCAGCCACCATGCACTCCCTATAAATATCAAAAGAATCATCACGGTCTTTAAATAACACTACCGGTGTTCCGTACAATTCTCCTGTAGCAAAATAGTATTCTTCATCTGCCACAAGACTTGCTAATACCGAATCAGCCAACGCATCATCTATGTCGTGCTGATGAGTAATAAGCTTTGCCATTTGCACCAGATACATTGTAGTAATTACCATGATGATTGCCATTCCAAACAACAACATATATCCAATGGCACCCATCGCCTCTTTCTTTTCATTTATCTTCATACCATCACCACCTACTGTTTTGCCGTGGATTGTCTTTGAATCGTAATCGTCATGGGTGATTCTGTTACCATTGAGATACCGCTGGCAAATCTTAATACATTGTTATCGTATGTTCCGCTTATCTTAAGATAAATTCTCTCTCCATATCCCACTTCACTCATAGTTGTGCCCGACAACGAGATATTGTAAAGTCCACACGCTTCTAACTCATCAATCAAATTTGCCTTATCTGCAGCTGTAAGATAACCTTCTGTTTCCATAATCAAAAGATACTCTCTTGCCACTTGATTCATATGCCATTTATCACTGATAGAGGCAAATGCCCCAAAAATAATCACCAGAAAGGCGGTTGTCATTACAATACCAATCAAAGCCACAAGCATATTTTCAATGATAGAACCTGCTTCCTTTTTCTTCTTTAACATTGCTCCCACCTCCTAAAATGCTATCTGCATATCTAAAAGCTTCATAATTACGCAATATAAAATCAGACCCAAGATATCAAATGCTACCATCATCACATACATCATTGTCTTGTTCTCTAAGATAACGCATCGTCTCTTATTAACACTAACCTGCTCTCTTTCGATGTTGTTCTCTAATACCTTTAGGGATTCATCCACTTGCCCGGTTGACTGCAACGACTTAATAACTGTGCAGAACGCAGAAATCTCTCCGCTTGAAAAACTAAGTTCTAACTCCTGCAGGCACTCATCAATCGACATCCCGGAATCTAAGTTATTTGACAATCTGATAAGTGCAAGCTTAAGTCTCTTATTCTCAACTACCATTACAGAATCCTTTAGGGCATCCGTAATATACTGTCCTCCACGCTTTCCATATAAAACGGAACGTGACATTTCCATAATATCTGTCATCATCTCTTCATTGGAGCTCTTATTTCTCATTCGAAGATATAAGTCCATAAAGAAAAACCCTGCTACGCCCACAAAGAAAACTACACTAAAAGCAACCGCTCCGGCAAAGACCCTCGATAAAAATATAGTCACAAAGGAAAACGCCAAAGCCCATATCAACTTATATATGTACCACTGGCTCACCGTTATCTGGTCTTTAAGAAACACATCCGCTCCCAGCTTCTTAAGTTGAATCTGCTTACGTGCCACAAAGTCTCTTACATATCTGTTATCTTTGGCATCCTTAAGCTTTGTGATTGCTTCCTTGTATGGCGTGGTTTCCATTTTTATCATGGCAATTCCTTGAAAAGCACTAAACAACAACGCAAATATTAATATACAAATAAAAATCTCAACCATTGCTGCCTCCTTACTTGTCTGTAACAAACAGCTTCATTGCCACAAACAAATACAAAATTCCTGTTACGAATAAAAGAAACTGTCCGACTGTATTCCCGGTCAGAATCTCCTTTACATCCACACCGATTCCAGTTCCTATAAGCTGCACAATAAGAAGTGCTGCAATGGAAATGACAACCAGTGTAATTTTCATCGAAAAGAGAATGTTTTTTCTCTCTTCTCTAGCAGATAATGAGGCGGCTATCTGGCCCATCATCTGCGTTAATACCTCTTCATAATTAGCTTGGTAATGCATACAGTTCTTAAGATTTAAAATAATTGTCTGAAACTGTCTGTTATCTACCGATTCCTTCATAAAATCAAATGCCATATCCACATTTCCAGTTCGCTCTGCGTCATAAAGAAATCTTGCTACTAAAGAACGAATCGGACCATCTAAGGATGCATGTGTATTTTGCATAATCGTTACAATATCACTGCTTCCTTTTGCATGATTGGATAGGATGGATACGAAGATACTTGTACCGTCTTCAATGCGGTTATAGTTTCTTGCAGATAATCCTAATACAATCACATAGATAACTACCGCCTGGGCACATCCTAAAAAGATAGCCAAGAAGAAATTCCCTGCCAATATAATTCCTTCAAATACCCCCATAACAAATGCTACAAGCATTGCTCCAAGGAATACTTCTCCGTTTAGGAATGGAAAAACTCGTCTCAAGCCACTTGTTAAAATAAGTCTGTCAATCTTATAGAAAATAGAAGTATTCTCAATTGCTCCATAGGTCGCAATAAATGCTGCCTCATCTAATAGCTTCTGCTCCTTCTTTTCTTGATATCTACTTGAAACAGTCTCCCATACACTGTGTAATTTAAATCGTTTATGCACCACATAGAACAGAGCAAAGAATAAGATTCCAAGCAATATCCATGGTGCAATCTCTATAAACTTTTCCATTATTCTTCCTCCAAATCTCCGTCAGAACCTTCCGGCTTCTTATCGTCAGGATCTTCCTCTTCTACTTTTGTTTCTTCTTCCATTTCATCGTCAACGCTTGGGTCATATACTACAAATCCATACTCATCGTAGATGATGATTGGGTCATTCCAGTTAATGCTATCAAGCTCACCTTTTTCATAAGCTTCTAAATCAGCATCTGCTACATATCTAAATAATCCCACTCCATTTACCATGTAATATCCGCTTTTGAAATAATCCGGTATAGTAATAGAAATGCAGTTACTGTGTAAAAACTCAAAATCATAACTTACAAATCTCTCTAAAGAGCAGAAAGTATGTATGTCTGCTGTTAGCAAATAATCCTGATAATAGGTTCCGGTATAAAACTCACATACATACTGTTCTCCCTTAATAAGACCTGCTACTGTACCACCATCAGTTACACTATCCTTGTTTACCTTGATATCGCCCACCTTATCTAAATAAAGCTTTGTAATCGTGGTAAACTCTCCTAGCTGTGCTGCGTCTGATTCCATATCAATGTAATACTCAAACTCTGCATCATCATCTACTGCATATGGCAGATAATAATGGTCGCCTCCATCTGCAATTAGATTCGCAACGCCAATGGTATATCCATAATCCCCAAATCTCTCAAATACAATGGAATCCGGAACCTGCGTATCTGATATATAGATAAGAGCATCCCTACTTGTCACAGTAGGAAGTCTCTTGTCATTCTCTGCATCCATCCATATAGTTCTTGGATGCTCGCTTGTCTCTGTAAGCTCTTCATTCTTAAAATTGTAATCTCCAAGATGAACTCGAAAGAATACTGGCTTACTATTTACTTTTGCAATGTCATCATAGATACTTTCATCTCCTGCAGGATTCCACACATATGCTTTGCCACTCTTAAGCTCATATACATCACTGTATTCGTATACGTCATCTTTGTTTGCTCCTGCGAAAGTCTCAAACAGACCACAACCAGAAAGTGTACCCATAACAACTACCATAAGTAATAAAAATGCTATTTTTCGCATAATAATATGCCACCTCCAATCGGATAAACCTGTGTGATACGAAGCTTGTTTGCCTCACTATCCCATCCATCAATCCTTACAATCTCATCAACCTTAAAATCCTTTAAATGAACTACATATTCAAAACCAATGAGCTGTCTTAAGGATTCTTCTAAGGTGTACCCAGTTGCCTGACTGATATAATCAGCCATCTTCTCAATCGCCATAAAGCAATCCTCACCATGTACCGAAGTCCAGCATTTATGTCCTGTCATAGATGCCTTAGATAACCCAGCAGCTTCCTGACCTTCCTTTACTTCTCCTACGATTACTCTGTCCATATCTACAAGCAATGCTGCTCTTGTTAAGTCTCCAAGTGTGTAGCAAATCTTGCTATCTCCACTGTTAATCATTACGTGAGCTGATAAGATATCCGGATGCTCATTATCAAACAGTTCCGAGTTCTCCTGACATATCATTGTTGCTTCATCATGCGGAATCAGTGAAATAAAAGCATTCATAAGCGTAGTCTTTCCACTGGCTCCTTTTCCTGTAAAGATGATTCCTCTTGAGGAAACCATCTTTCCAATCAAGTCATTTAACACGGTATTCCCCTCCACTACTTTCTTATGCTTCGTCTGTTTTTCCCTCGCACTTTTACTGGGCATAGAAAACATCCCATCTTCCTCAAGGTCTGAAAATTCCTTTTTGTCTTTTGCTATCTTCCGAATCGCAATACATGTAATGCCACTATCTGTTAATAGTCCACTAATGGCTGTAATACGCAAAATAAAGTCTTCCTGCGTGTCATCTGTAAATGTCTGAATTGCATTTGCAGTACCAAGATTTACTCGATTACGCTCCAAAAGTCTTGTTACGAAATTTGTATAACTATCCGGACTTTCAAATCGAATACCCGAATCAAAACGCTTGCCTTTTTTCTTGATGCGGATGGAATTAAACCCATGAAGCTTAATATCGCTGATTTCTCTGTCGTGGATCAGCTCATCTATAATTCCATATCCCCACATCTCCTTTCGTACCTGCAAAAGTACTTCCTCTTTCTGCTCTTCTGTAAGTTCACTTCCATCTGCATTTACATACTCGCCCAACTGCTTCTTGATATGCTCTAACAATCTCTCTCTTGATACAAACAACTCTTCAAACTTATGCTTACTAAGATTTGCCAACACTCTGGCATTTTGTTTTGTATAAAGCTCGTCCACCAAATGGTTTGCAAGCTCTTTTACTCCTAGATTCTTGCTTTCCATCTATTCTCCTTTCTGCACCTCAACTGTATGGTGCTTCATTCCGTCATCATCCTTGCTTCCTGCATAGATGAAAACGCCTCCAATTATTACTACAAGTGCTACTACAAAGATAATTAACTTCATGAGCAGCTTTCTTTGTTCTTCCGGATTTGCCTGACGCTGTTTTTGTAGCTTAATCTCTTCTGCTTTTCTTATTTCCTCTGCCTTTTGCTTCATCCACTCTTCATCTTCCGTGGATGCATACAGAAGATATTTCTTCGGTTTAAAAAAGAACCGATAGAGATACTTCCCATACGTCATATCCTCTGTATAATTACATCCAAACGCTACTCCAATAAGCAGGAATAGCATAAATAAAAACACACATACTACCGTCGATGTTCCATAAAAGATTGGCAGACAAACATTTAGCATTACGCCGATAATCACACATCCAAAAAACACTATTTTTTGCAAGAAACTCTGATTCTTAAGTGCATCTATTCCAAAAAGTGCATCTGAATCAATCTCTTCCAAATTTACATTTCTATTCATTTGTGCCATTTCTTTCTACCTCCTAGAACATTCTTGAAATCATACTGTCGCTACCCTTTACAAGTCCTGAAATAACAATCGGTGTTATTGCTGACTGAACGGTTATCATAATGCATTTATAAATATCTGATGTGCCGGCTAAGTTGATGTTTACCAAGTTGGTACACAACCTTACACCAGTCTTGATTGCTATAATCATGACTGCACCCGATATACAAAAGCCAAAGAATGTTTTCATATACTGAAACATGCTTCTTGATATGTCATGTCCCCCTGCTCCCATCGCAACCGCAATTCCTGCAAACGGCAGTATAATAAGTGGTTTTAGGATTCTCTGGAATGCACAGCTTATAATTGACATACAGCTTGCCACCATAATAAATATGAGGATAAGACCCGCAAGCATAAATACTAAGCTGCATCCCACAACGCTCCATAGGTCTGAAAACCATTCTCCACTAAGCTCAAAATCGGGCAGTTCCAAACAGTCCTCTATGATATCCTCCAAGTCTCCATTCATTGAAAGTGTATATCCACTTGTCGCTGAAATTCTTCCAGTGATACCATCTGAGAAATCAATTATGTAGCCCATAATGCTCCACAGATTTGCTGCTATAAATAAAATCATGCAGTACTTTAATGTATCCATCAAAAACCTTTGTGCTTGTTGCTCTGGTGGTGAACTTACTACCGTTTTATAAAGTGCAATAATAAAAAATACCGTTGCTATCGGAATGGTTGCATCACTTATAGCATTAAAAATCTGCTGTGAAATTAAGTACGGTCCACTTCCTGCAGCCGACTTAGGACTTGTTGTAAAAAGCGTCATTGCAACTTCGATAAGCGCATTCCAAATTCCAAATGCTGCGTTATATAACGCTTTAACTACTCCTTCCATTTTCTCTCCTTTCCGACAAAATCCCGGAAAGATTTCTCTTCCCGGGACTCCTCTCTTACGACAATGCTGCTACTAATGCGCTAAGCCCCATCAAGACACCACCTGCCACTACGGAATACACTGCCTGGTGTTCTCCCTGCTGGTCCATCTGTCTGAAAGCCATAGCAAACTTGATGCCACCATACACAAGCATTACCGCACCGATTGCACTACCAAGTGTGATAAGTACTCCCTTAAGTGAATTGATTGCTCTTGTGTAAGATGTCGTTGCAGCCAACACTGGCTGTGCAGCTGCCATTACTCTTGTTGTAAATCCCATCATGTTTTGTCCTCCTTATGATTTTTTTGTTAACAGGTCCTACATTATGTTTGTGGGCAATTCACATATCACTGCCTAATTAGAACTGTTTATTACGGAAATAAAATTTTTGATTGATTCACATTCCGTCTCAATTGGGAACAATTCACAGATGGCGCTCACACTATAATCCTGCATAATAAGCGGATATAATGCTCTTATCTGACTTCTTGTATATTTACGTGCTATAAGTGTCTGTGCCACCTTTGCACGTTCCTGATACTTCTTAGGGTTCTCTCCTTCCCTTGCATAAATCGAAAAATCAATCGGCTCTTTGTCTGCCTGCTTTTCCTTATATGTCTCATAGTTCTTTTCCATTTGAACTCTCTCTGCCTTAGTTGGCGGAAAGTTCTTTATTTCATTCTTTGTTACTGTTGCTTTATACAAAGCCTCTGCGTCTTCAACCGTCAGTGTTACAATATGCACACCCTTATCGCGCATCTTCTTTGCCTCTGCTTCTGCCACATCACCGGTAAGTACAAATGCTCTGTCCTCTGCTCTTCTCTTCTTTCGAATTGCTATACGTTTCTTAGGGTCATACGGATTTTGCTTTCTACATAAAAGCTTCACGTATGAAGTCTTTTCCATCTGACACTTTGTCTGATAAAGCGGGTCAGTACCTTTTACGACAATGGCACACTCCCCATCTTTCGTCATAGCAAAGATATCTTCTGCAGATAAAAGTGGCTTTTGCATAACATCCTCCGAACGTGATGACTGACCTTTATAATCCTTGGCATCTGAATCACTTGCCTTATGAATGGTCTGCGTACCAAAATGCTTACTTAAATACTCACATGAATCCATATCCGGTGCACCTAAGATATCAATGATTGCACAGTTACCAATTAAGTCCTTGTCCATATCAAACTTAGGGAACTTTCGCTTTAACTGAATTAAGTTTTGTACAATAATAACTGCAGACATATTTCTGCTTCGCATAGTCGATAACTTCTCCACAAAGGAATCCGGCAATGTAACATTGGCAAACTCATCCATCAGGAATGTTAAGTGCTGCGGCAACGTCTCATGAAGTGTCGGGTCAATCGCCGTTAAGTGATACAGTTCATCAAAGAACAATGAATATACCATCGAAGGAATCCAGTCATAATAACGCTTATCTTCACTAGTTACGATGAAAAGGATTCTCTTTCCGGTACTGCTATCCTCTGACTTTTCTGAATATCCAAAGCTTTCCTTAATCTTGATTTCATCCTCTGACAACAAATCAATTACACATGGTAGTTTCATATATCTGCAGTGTGCATCTAAGGTTGCAACAATGGATGATGTTGTCTCAAATGCCCCATGATAATACTTCTCCACTTCCTTAAATCCCGGCATTGGTGTTTCATGATTTGTCTTCCAATCGGAATTGGCTTTCTCAAATCTTTTAAAAATACCATCTTCCTTATTAAGAATTGTTCCGTTCTTGTCTGCATAAACCGTTGTCGCATCAAGCAGCTCAACAAATGTCTTCCAGTTCTGCTCTTCCTTTGGATATGCATAATGCATAAGGTAAATAATGCTTGTTAAAAGTACTTCTGCAGACTGTTCAAAGAACTGGTCCGAATTACCCTCATTCTTCTCATCTACAGTTGACTTCATAAGGATGCCCGCAATCGACATAATGTCTGACTGGTTTCTGATATATCGAAATGGATTAAATCGAATTGACATCGGCATACTATCTTCCGATTCCACATTCATTACCATTACTTCATATCCGTTATCTTCAAAATACTGCCCTGTCTGTTTGTAAAGTTCCCCTTTAGGATCAGTTACAAGGAAATTTCCGCATAGCTGACTTAATAAAGGTCGTGCTAATCGAAACGACTTACCTGAACCCGGAGGCCCTACAACCAGCATATTTAAGTTCGATGTCTTTACATTGTCGATTGATAAATACACATCCTCTGCAAGCCAATAGTTCTTAGTATTTACCTTAAGAGGAGCTGCTAACACCACATCACCGGTATTTACTGTTACAATGTTCTTATCATCGTGATTTGCAAATTCCTTGGTAAAGTGCTTTGCATCTCCCCACTTTGCAACACCATATTCCTCTCCTGCAAATGGATGCTCTATCTTTGTAAATATCAGAATAAATGCAAGCGAAAATCCTACCCAATACGTACCAATAAAGATAGGAGTTGCAGGGGTAACTCCAACAAGGAAATGCTTCTGAATAATAATAAATTCCGTAAAAGCATTCATAAACTCATTGAAGTTATTCCCATCCATCCAAACCGCACCACACAAATACCCAAAGTAGATACAGATAAAGCTTCCAATCGCATAAATAATTAGCGTCTTTTTTATGGTTCTAGTTTTCTTTTTAATCTGTCTTCCCCTACCCATAGGCACCTACTTTCTGCCTCTGCTCTGTGCATGTGCCTGTACTGCCACAGATTTTGCATCCATAGCCTCTAAAACTTCTGAACCTTTCATTTCTGTATGACTACCATCTGGACGTTCCATACGATAAACTGCATCTTCTTTCAGTGATACAACTGCTGTTTCAGAATCAATCTTTTCAACTGTGATTCCCTCAACTAATCCTTCTGCAAGCTCTAAAGATGTAATCATCTCTCCACTTGGCATAATTGCAGTCGCAGGAACAACAATCGTTGTATATTGAGTACGTTCATAGCGTTCTCTTAATTCTGTTCTTTCTTTTGCATCCTGAATAAATTCTTCTGCTTCCTTGCTGCTTGCTACAACTTCCTCTTCCTTACCTTTCTCCTCGCCCGACTCTTCACGGGCAGATTTAAAATTTCTCTCTAATACATCAAGGTAAGCGACCATTCTCTCCTTGCCATGAATTGCTGCAGTAGGTGCATCCGCTATCATTCCGGATTCCTTAAGTAAACTTGGGAGTTGCTCTTTCCAAGTCTCTTCACTAAAACCTTTGTCCGAAAACACAATCTCTCTTTCCGCATTCTCTCCGCTTGTTACGTGATAGGTAGAATACACAAGACCGTTTTCATCCACCGTAAAGTCTCTTTTAATGGAATATACAGTTTCATCCTCTGCCACCTGACTGTAATAAATCTCCCCACTTTCCGGTATTAAGTCTTCATCACGAATTGGGTACATACATTCATATGGCATAAACTCCTTTACTAAACTGCAGGTCTGCATCTGTTCAAAGGCTTCATCCATATCTTTTTCAAGCACAGTACCCTGACCCTGCTTTAGATACTCCGCAAATTCAATCACATTATCATTTTCAAGCTTCTCTTTTGATTCCTCTAAAAGCTCATGATTTTGTCCCTTCGCTTCCTCTAATGCTACAAGTTCCTTTTCCGCCTCTATTCTTTCTTCCTCTGTTTCTGCAGATGCAATACGTTCCTTTACTTCTGCAATCTTTGTATCATAATCTTTCTCTTTTTCTTCTTCCCTACTAATACGAGCATTCATAAAAGACTTAATCTGCTCCTGATGCACTCCCATATCCTGAGCACATACTGCTACCGGAATATAATCATCATTTGGATTTAAGTCCGGCATAATACAATAGCGAAGACCGTGCTCACTGCAGTAATATTCAAACGGCGAAACTAATTCATCGCCGATCTTAACAGTTGGCTCAAACATTTCCTTTGGAAACTCTAAAAGTGGTGGGGCACCTTCTGACACTTTCTGCAGTTTATCCCATGAAATATTACCGGGAGCCTTTAAGTACTTTTGATATCCCCAATCTCCCATCTTCATGATGAATTTTGCCACCATCGCTATCATTTCCTTTGTTCCTTTTATGAGGTAATATGCTCCTCTACATTCAAGTTCTACTACCTGACTAATATCATCTGACATGTTTCTTCCTCCTCTAATTTGGTCTAATAACCATAATTGCGTTTTCTGTTCTTAGTTCCTGTAGCACTACTCCATATGTGGAATTAAGTGCTTCTACACATAGGCCATCTCCTATATAGATGGCTACGTGATAAATTCCTAGATATCTGCCGTTTGCCCTGCCTCCGTAATAAACCAAATCTCCCGGCTTCATATTGCTTATGGTCATTACTTCTAAGCCTCTCCCATCCATTATCCGTGCTCCCTCTGCAGCACTTGGAACTGTACCGGCTCCATAACTTATATCAACTCCTGCCGCCTGCCATGCATAGTAGACTAAAGAACTGCAGTCATACGCACTTCCACTACATCTCTCAGCCTGACTATACGGATATCCAACCTTTGACATAGCAAAGCGAACGACAGCTTCTTGCTCTGAATCCATAGTAATATCTGCTAAAATCTCATCTATCTCGTCTTCTGATAACGAGTAATCATAAAAAACTTCCTCTTCGAAACTAAACCAAGATAAGAACTCATCAATCGCATTTGACACCGCTTGTATTGGCGATAGCACCTGCATCAAAATAGCAACAATCATAATTACAACCATAAGTATTCCAGTAAATGCCAATACGTACGGTGCAGCTGCGGCAACAATCCCTGCGATAAATTGTTTTAGATATGTCATTGGATTTATCACTTCTAAAACTGTTCCTACCAATCCTCTCTTACCATCTGAAAATGCATTCCCACTGTAATCTGCATTATTGGCAAGCTCATTAGATAAGTCCTTCTTTCCTTTCAGGAAATTGGCAACAGACATCTTTGTTGCTGCTTTTTTCTTAGAATCAGATTTCTTCTTATCTTTTGAATCCTTTTCCTTTTTAGCTTCCTTAAGTTCTGTTTTTCGACTCTCTATCCTAGTTCGCTCTCCACTGCAGAAGCGCTCTTCGCTTTGCAAGCTGGCTCTTGTCTTATCCGCCTCTTCCTTTTTCATCTGACCTGCAGCAAGTTTTGACTGAAACGCCTGCTGTTCCATTTGAAGCTTCTCTTCTCGAACCTTTAACGCTTTATCTTCTGCCTTAAGCTGTTTGAGTTCCTGCTTTGTATCTTTATCAAAGGTTGGATTCTCCTTATTAAACGCCTTCATTTCTTCGCTTAATGCTCTGGCTTCCTGCTTGTCCTTATCTGCAGAATGCCGGACTATTCTCTCTAGCCCGGCATCCATCTTTGCATTTGCATCCTCTTCACTTGATGCAAACACTGCTTCATCTGCAATAAATCTTGTCATGGAATCCGTAAAGTGCGTTCTCTTTTCAAAGCTTCTTTCACTACTCTTAAATGCCATAACTACCACCATCCGTATTCACAATCTTATAAATGTCACTGTCCTTACTCATTCGAAGGTCAAAAGGAACTGTGACCGGACCCATCTTAAGAAGTCCTGTACCACTTGCTGCATTATCTACGAAGTTAAACATCGCAGGAGAAATACTTGGTAAAAACTCCATCAGCTTGTTCTTATCAATCGTGGACTGTGAAAGTAACGTAAAGCATTCCGTATTTGATAAAATCGCTGACAACTTTCCACCATTATCATTGTTAAGAAGGTCTGTCATATTCTGCGTGATTCCAGTTAAAATACCGTTCATCTTACGCACTTCCTTCCACAATTTCAGTACGAAATTTGCAACCTGCTCAATGCCAAGCAGCTCATGGAACTCATCAATATAAAGATGTGTCCATCTGCCTTTCGCAGCGTTCTCCTTAAGCTTGCCTTTGATGGTTTCCATCATGATTAACATACTGGTAATACGTAAATTATCCTTAAGCCCTGAAATATCAATGACGATAAATCTGTTACTTAAATCCACATTTGTTCTGTGATTAAATAGATTAAGTGAACCATTAACAAATATCTCCATAGCCGCTGCTAAGTGATTCCCAAGGGAACTTCCCTCATCCATAAGTCCTTGATAAATGTCCTGCAGAGTCGGTGAATATGCTCTTACCTGCTCTTCCTCTGAAAGATTGGTTGATAGCGTAATACTACTTGTAGAACTTTTCATAAACTCTGGTACTTCAAAATCACTGGAAGCATCCACTTCTCCGTTAAGCCTCTTTCTCATCGCATAATTTTCCGAGTACACCTTTTCAATAACACCATCTATGATTCCTTGCTCTTCCGGTGTGATCTCTCTTCGAAGACAAGATGAAAGTAGCGATAAGATAAAATCCGCTTTATCAGAAATAATTTCTCTAAGCTTTGCATAATCAACGCCTGTGAAATTAACATCTAGCGGATTAATAAAGCACTGCTTACTTGCATCCACCGATATAACCGCTCCCTTTACTGCAGCAGCAGTACCGATGTACTCTCTCATCGGGTCAAGCACAATGAACTGGTCAGTAGGATTTGCTACAAAGTTACAAATCATCTCTGTTTTGCTTGCCATACTTTTTCCGGAACCCGACTGTCCAAGTGTCATACTATTTTTGTTTTTAAGTTTCTTCTTATCTGCAAAAATTGCATTCTGGGACAACTGATTAACACCATAAAAGGTGCCGTTTTCATCATTAAGTTCCTGTGTCTTATATGGCATGAACATTGCAAGACAAGTAGATGAAAGATTCACCACTCTTTTAAACTCCTGAATCCCAAATGGAAAAGTACTATTGATACCTTCCTTTTGTTTTCCAAAGCAGCTCTTAAGCTTTAAGGATTTTAAGCCTGCAATATTCGTAATCTTTTGTTCAATCTGATTTAATTCCTCCATTGACTCTGCCAAGAACATAATCATTATGGTGGAATTAAAGTAATGGTCATCTAGACTGTCAATTTCCTTGGTAAACTCATCAAGCTTCTCTTTATCTGCCAAAAGCTTTGTGGATGCGTCTGCAAGATAGTCATTATTGTTACGATTTCTCTGCTTCTCGCTTTCTATCTTCATACCAACCTTCATATACTTTCTTGCTATCTCCTGCTTAAAGCCAGAAATATCCAAAAGTTCATTATTGACCGTAATAAAGCTTGTACAGTTAATCTTTGAAAGTGATGTTAAAATATCCGATTCCAATGTCTTAGGATATTTATCTATGTACATTACCTTTCCATACGCACCATTTATCATGAAGCTCTCGTTCTCAAACATCACAGATGCCGGAGATATGATATTGAGCCAGTCATGATTTGACTTAATCTCCTCTTCAAAATCAAACTTGTATCTGCTAGATATTCCAATATGTGTGAAGTTATACCACATCTGCATACGCTCATTGATACTTACTGCACTCATTACGGAACCCTGCATACCATTGACACCAATACCAATAAATGCTGAACGAATCGCTCCTTCCATTGAAAAGAATATGCTCTTTGCATCCGCCATATCCTCTGCCTTAATCGTTAGAGTAAAGTAAATCGTCTGGTATAATCCCTGCTTTGCATCTGATACCTTTTCCTTAATAATTGCATTAAAGAAACGTCTGATTTCATCATTCTCGTCCCCTAAAAGCGGATATAAAATCTTTTCGTTGTACTCTTTCTCATCCACATATTCACTTCCGATGGAATAAGAAAATCTACAAGGAACCGTTTTAATAATCTTTGAAAAAGAGATAATGATACTCTTTTTCTCTTCCTCTGTTACCCCGGCAAAGTTAATATCACTTAGCTTGTAAAGCTTGGAATACTTATTGCCTACAAGTTCAAAGATTCCACTATCATCAATACTTACTACGCTAAATATCTCCTGTACCGAAGCGTACTCTTTGTACAAAGGTGTGTCGCATACCTTGGTCTGCTCATATTTTGTTTTTATTCCCGGCATAATCCACCTCCATACATCGCTAAATTACTTACTACTTCCATATCTACATTTCGCATAACGCTATAATCCGTTATGCCTAAACTAATTACTGATTCCGCTGCGTTTCTTTGTGCCCCGAAAGCTGGTGCTAGGGCGATTCCAACATTTGCAAACATCGTAATAATTGTCTTCTCGATGATCGCCCTGGCATCATCACTGTCGCAGCGAAAGAATATGCTAACGGACATATTTGCAAAGTCATCTTGCTTGCCTGCAGAAATTCTTCTGTTGTATCTCTGCTCCAAAGCTTGTGTAAAACTTTGCTTTAAGCTAATTCCTCTAAAATCAAGACTTACATACATCAGACACCCAATATCGACCAAAGAGCGAAAAGGATTGATTGATAGATTGGATGGATACTGCATTGCAAATAAACATTCTCCGTAAGAATCATCAATCATAAATGTCTTTGCTTCCTCTTTAATTTCAGGAATACATTCACTCTTCCAATTCTTCTTTCCTCTTACCATTGATGCATAAGAGAAGGGCTTACGCCCCTCTCCCATGATTGCCATCATGGTTTCATCAACGCTAAGCGGTGCCAGAAGAAATATCTTTGATAATGCCTCTTGGTCCATTTCCATATCTTTTCGCACATCGCCGTATATTTCTCCATCTTCCATTAAGGTCAGAAAATGTTTTTCACTTGCCTTTCCACCAATTCGTGCTGTGATTCTCACTCGTCCTTTAAGTTCTTTAATGACTTCTGCGAAAAGGTCGCTCTCCATTGTCTGTGTTTTTCTAATCTCGAACACCTTTACCCAACGGTTAGCGGTTAGACGAAAGGCTCCCGATGGGTCAAATGACAGGATTCCTATTGCTTCTGCCGTCTGCTTCGGTGTCGGAATTAGCATCTTGTTTGCCTCTTCGATGGCTTTCTTTCGTTCCATCTCAAGACGTTTTTCTTCCCTTTTTAAGGCTTTTTCGCCTTTCGTTCTTCCCATTTAGACCTCCTAGTTGTGGCTGAACCAGTTGTTGATTAGTTCAGTAATTTTGTTCTGGAAGTTTGGAAGCAAAGTTCCGGTTCCAAAGATGTACAATAAACCCGCGATACCAGCTGCCACCGCAATGATGATGAACATGATGATAATCTGGTCTACTGCCTCCTTCTTTTCGCTTAATGCGAATTTTGCGCGAATCATAAGCTGATTCATTTTGTCTACTACTCTCTTCATAAACTTTTTTCTCCTTTCGAAATTTATTCGAGACGTTTGATGTCTACATTTTTATTGTGGGCAATCCGCCTACCGCTGCCTAAACGCAAAAAAAATCCTTTAAAGATTTTTTCTCTAAAGGATTTAATGTCTTGGAACTATCGCCATTCGTTTATGAATTTGTATGTTTTGTTTTATTCGTGTACCATTCCTACCCCTATATCCCCGCCCGACTCCCCGGGGATTGGATGAAGCTTGAATTTGGGTAAAAAAAGCAGCCACATTTGCGGCTGCCAATTTACACTTCTATTTTCCTATGATATATGTTAATATAATATTGAACCGAAGAACTCCCCGTTTAGGACGTTTGGTTAGGGATTTCACATTAGCCACGAGCGAAGGTTCTTAAGAAACCAACCTCGGCACCCATTTTTGTGCTGACCATTGGTTTCTTTTTTTTACAAAAATAGCAGAAACACCTGTTACTATGGCGAGTAATAATACTCCCAACGTAGGCTGAGTGCTTCTGCTAAATCCTAAAATATCATATGCTTTATTTGTCGTCAACCACTTTGAATACGTACACAAATAAGGCGAAACCTGAAAGTTTACATTTCATCATATAAAGCATCAATCGTCATAATCTCTTTCTGTATTTCATCAGCAATTTCACTTTCGATAAACTCTTGCTTGATTCTTGTAATAAACCTTACATCTGTGAACAGATGTGATACCGTATTAAGCAAACTACCTATATCTAAGTTTTTAGGGTTACTTGTAACTGCTGCATTGATTAGAGTACTTGTTGACGCAATTGCATTTGAAATCAATAGTATTTTTCTTGTTCTTACTTCATATAAATCTTTATCTTCATCCTCATTTCTAAACAAACCGTGAATTAATGATATAATCATATCTACCAGTTTAGAAACAACAAATGAAGCACCTACTATTTTTACATCTCTTGCAAAACATAAAGAATCATAATTTTCACTATATAGCTTACTCGCAAAATTCTCATTAATACTTGATAACAAAGGTACCGGCAAACCTAATTTTGTAAATTCATCTGACTTCAAATGCTGTGCTTGAGCAAACAAAGCTGCCGGAAGATTCAACGGGTCAGCCTTCACTTCATCATAACACTCCTTAAACATCTGTCCAATAAATACAACTTCAGGAGTAATCACCATTTTCTTTGCTCCCGTTATTGGGTCAACTCTTGAAATTCTGTTTGTATGAAAATTATTAAAAGTTATACAATCAGTCAATATGTTTGCTGTTCCAAAAATCCATCCAAGAATTGGGTCATGTCCTAAAGTATACATTCTATGATATTTACCGCCCATATTTATTCCCAAATCCTTTGAGCCCTTTGTAATGTCATAAGGAACTGTTTGATACAAAATATTAATCCAATGCCCTGTTCCATGTTTCTCCATATGCTTGTCACGATATTTATCATTTGCTTCTCTATGTGCCTTTTCAATAGACTTATCATTATGGTCCAAACGTTTTGACGAATCAAAGCTATTTCCATAATCGAATTTTTCAGCAACATAAGGGAACACAAGAGATTTTGCCACTTGTAAAGCTGTTGCAATTGCAAGAAACTTTAAATCAGTTCTATTTACAATACTTGTTTTATAAGAAAACTTTTTCTCTATCTGTTCAAGTTCATCAAAAGCACTTTGTATCTCTTGTTCACTCATAATATCTTCAAGAACTACTATTTCCGTTTCATGAAGATTTGCTTGCGTAACAATATCTTCCCAACTTTCTAAAACAGGGCGATGTTCTAATCTCATATCCTTTTCTCTAGTAGCAATATTTGTAGACATCTTCAAAACTTCTTTATTTTTACCCAAGGAACGCAACAACTCCAATGATGATTCTATATTACTGTCAGCATTATTTCTAACTCTCATAACATCTTCATCTTGCATCATCGACTTTGAAGCGTCTTGATTCATCTTGAGTACTTTATTCATGTCTAATTCGTCTTTGGAATACTTGAATTTACTCATCAAGCACCTCCTTATGACGCAATACCTAAATCGTGTTTTAAATCATTGATAGCCGACTGTAATAAGATATTCAAACCATTTAAGTATTCAATTCGCTCCTTATCAGCATCTTGTTCCTCTTTCAATGCTTTTAAAATAGCTGTTTGCTTTGCTAATGCATTTTTATATATCAATTCTTTAGATTCTCGAAGTTTCTTGTTCTTGATATGAGAAGCTACACCTATTGCTCCACCACCTAAAATAACCGCTGGCGCAGCCAACACACCAATACCAGCCACTGCACCGCCACCTACAAGATGCCCTGCGGCAGCAAGTCCTGCCATAATACCTGGACCACTTAAACCGACAACTGTACCACCGAAATATAAACCTGCGAAACCAATACCAGCTCCCAAACCAACACCTACGGCTCCTGCTAACGCTTCACTAATAGGTGAATCTTTTAATCTTCTTGACTTATCCTTCAACGCTTTATCTGCGTCATCAATTACAGACTGCACTGTTTTTAAAGCATCTTGACTTTGAAATTTCATATCTTTTTTCTTTTTCACATACTCGCTCATAACAGTATACCTCCTTGAATAGTTGTTTCCACATCGGATATATCGGCACTTTATATCCCAAAATTGATAATGAGTAAAATTCAAATTTTCTTCTTACCCTTGTACTAATTCAATCGTTCTCTTATCTCTATTTCCATCAAAGAATTTATCCAACACCATTCCAAACTCTTCTACCTCTGGTGCAACTATTTCAAACAACGTCATAGACGAACACAGCTTGAAATTGTCTGGAAATCCCATAATGTCCTCTATATCATCATTACCACATTCAAGTAATGCCCTACTTATCTCTACAAGATTATTTCTAAGATAAGCATTTTCCATATATGCCTTTGCTTCGCCCAAATCAACAATCTCATACTTCTTCGCTATCGGGCTATGTCCCAGACCAGATATCTGTGGAAATATGTACCACATCCAATGAGAACGCTTATATCCACTCTTTATTTCTTTTAATGCAGTCGCATAATCTCTTTCTTGTGCGACTATAAATCTTTCCAATTCGTAATTCATGCGACCTCTTTCTGCAGATTTATTGTTCCTTTCGAATACTCTCTGCAATCCTTAAGATTAAATCAATCATTACCTCGCCACAATTTCTACACTTAAGCAGTTCTTTTCTTGTAACATTCAGAATTGCTTCATCTGTGTTAAGTTTATTTCGCTCAAGCACATTAATTGTTCTTGTAATCATTTCCTCATTATCAGTTAAAGACACTAGAATATTATAATATTTATGCTGCTTAAGTTCTTCTTTCTTCTTTTCGCGTTCATAGATAGTCTTTATGCAAGTGCTAGTAACACCATATTTTCGACCTAATTCACTAAAAGAAGCGCCATTTTCTCTTGCTTCATAAATTTCTCTATTACGTTCTACCTTTGCCTCTACCATATCTTATGCCTCCCAATGATGATATTACAATTATACTACCAAAGTACTAAAATTCATAGCAGATTCATTTTTATCTATTAATACAAAAAACGGTCTACCGGAGAAATCGGTGTCGGTAGACCATCCTTTGTATCATATGCGCAGCTACCACACAAATGATAGCTGTAGGAAATATATCATTAATTATTCACAAAATCAAATTAATTATTTCATTTACTGCCACAAATAAACATGTTATATTCTTAATTGATGGCAGGGGTACGAACTTGAAAATTCGGGCTACCTAGTGTAGAATCTTCTGCCACTTAAAGAGGTGCCCCAATCAAATTATTTGGAACTACGCCAAGTACTAAGTCACCTCTTTATTTTACTCATATGAACTTCTCTCAATACTCGTATGAAACCACGTAAGCATACTTTGCTGACTCACAAGTTTCTTCTTGGTTGTGTTACCTGCAAAATCCTTTACAACGATCAGATAATACAATACATCCTTTTCACTCTCTGGCATTTCATAATACACATCAAAATACGAATTGGTATCTGATGCTGTAAATGTCTTTTTAACTGTGTCGCCATATAACACAACTCGTCCACTCTTATAATACTTATATACAATTATGCTCTTAAGGCCTGATGTCACATTTGGACCATTGCTGCTTCGACTTGCATTATCATCTATATGCTGGCTGATAATATTATCTGCACAATATCCTGATATCGTTGTTCCATCTGGCTTAACGTACACTACTTCTGTACCATCCATACCGGGAGCTGTCTTATCATATTTTGTCGTTACAGTTGCCGTTGTCTGCCATCCAACTCCATCTGTTGCTATAATTGTCCATGTATGTATTCCTTCATCTGAATCCTTTAACGTATAACTAGCAGATGTTGTTCCACTCGCAGCAACAACTCCATTTTCATTTGCAATAACTACTCCAGTAATTCCAGAACCATTATATGTTGTATCTGTTAAGTAATCTGTCGCACTCACACTGATTACCGGTGCTTCATTTGTCCAGTCTATTTCTGTATCATCAACTCCATCTATTACTGGCTTTGTATGGTCTAAGTAAACCACCGATGAATTTTTTGTTGTCTTATTTCCTGCCACATCAGTAATAACCACTTGATACAAGTATACTCCCTCTGTTGTCTGCGAATATGTTTTTGTCACTTCACTTGTGGAATTAATGGATGTCCAACTCTTAATATCGCTCCACATGCCTGTTACGTACGAATATCTCTTAAGCACAATTGATGAAATACCACTTCCCTCATCCTTTGCCTTAATTGTTACTGTACCATTCCCTTTACTCCATTCATTTGGTGTGGCTGTAAAAGTACTGCAGTTTGGAGCTGTCTCATCCGCCCACTTCGCAGTCATCGTCACTGTGCCACCATCTTGGTCATGAGTATAACTTCCACCCGGATTATAACTACCTCCAATACTTGCCGTCCAACTCTTAAATGTATATCCGGTTCGTGTAGGCTTAGTTGATGAAAGTGTCAGCGTTACCCCTTCATTCTTTGTCTGATTGCCTGGGGCACCAGTGCCACCATTCGCATTATATGTTACGGTATGCTTCTTTGGTCGAATCTTTACAGCCGAAATATAAGTTAAATACCCACCATCATTTTTCCATACACCATTTCCTTTATCATAAAATCCAAGTGCAATAAGCTTTGCCTTTACATCATCGGTCGATAGATTATAACCACCTGCAGTATTCATTGCTTCAATGGCACTCTCTAGTGAACTACCGAGTCTTGGATATTTCGTATGAAGCACTAAATCATCATCCGGACTTTCGAATGTATGAGTTGTCGTATTACCAAAACTGCTTACAGCAACTTTTGTGTCAACCTTCAGAACAATTGCGTCCAAATCTGCTCTATACAAATATGAAAATGTATATACATTCGTGCCACCAATATTGCCTTGCTCTGTACTACCGGTATCTCCAACATCATCCGCTAACACAACCGCCGAAGTACCTAATGAAAAGCATATTAGCATCATCATGCATAGCATTATTTTCTTAATCCAACTCATCTTCCTCAACCTCCCACTCATTCACTGCAACCTGCAGATACAAGGTCTTAGTTACAATTTCATTGCCACTTCTAAATTTCACTGTTACAAGAAAACTCTCAGGAACATCCACATCACATTTCAAGGTTGTCATCTCATAGCAAATACTTTCTTCTAAAATCTCATCATAGTCTTCTGAAAGAAGCCAATCTGTAATGCTGCAATGCTCATTCATTATATAGATTTCACGCCCGGAACTCTCATAACTTTTCGCATCAAATGTGGCATTTTGAATATCCCCATCAATTCCATTTGTAACAAGCAGCTTCTGATAAAGCTCCCACACATTTTCCTTTTGATATTCAAAGTCAAATGCGTCCACAAATGACATTGTTCCTATCTTGCTGTCATCAAAACCTTCCTCCGCAATCGCCAACGCATAATCGCATACAATTGGTGCATTCCCTCCTACTCCAAACTCTGCTACTAGGTAAGTATCATAATTTGTAAGATATTCGCCCTCGCTGTTTTCTCTGATTACTCGTTCTACCTTTTCTACTGTGATATATTCAGCTTCTGTGAGTGCTTTAATTGCCTCATCTGAAATCGGTTTATTTGCCTCTACCATCACTTCCTTGTAATTCTCCTTTTTATCTCCCGGTCTTTTCACTCCATCCTTGTTTGTTATAAACATACAAACTATAAATGCTACTGTTACTGCAAAAACAATTGCTATCATCATATATTTATTCATGGTAATTTCCCTCCTACTGCGTAAATTCAATCATTATCTTTCTAATCTTATCTTCATAAAACTCTATAAGCTCGCCCTGTGTTCCTTGATTCAATCGCTTGATGCGTTTCATTTGCTCCGTTAATACTGCCACCGAAAGTGAAGCATTCTTTGAAGAAAATAAAAATACATCCTTCCCATTGATATAAAGCCCAATCTTCTTAATGTACGCATCTCTGTTAAGATAGTCATAAACAGCTCGCTTTACATTTGCTACCGTAAATAATGCTTCATCCACTATCACACGTTCTTTATTCTGAAACTGAATCTTTATCTGAATGTGCGACAAGTCTTCTGCCGTAATAACAGTTCCATCGTTATAATCTTCTGCGGAAAAAGAAATCGCAGGATCAAGCGACTCCGGTGTAGGGTCTACAAGTCCACTCATTCTTACAGGCTGCATTCTCATCACTGGAACCTCTTGCTTTACTTCCTCTTGAACTGGTTCCATCATCCCCTTTTCAAATAACTTCTCATCTGAAAAGAATTTGATTTTCTGTATCAATTCCTGCAACATATCCTCTGCCCGTTTCTCTACGATATGATGTGCCATTAAAAGTTCCAAATCATCTATGTAATTGCGATTCTTCTCTTCCATAATATTCTTCACAATCTGACGCTTCTCTTCTGAATACGCCAAACCATAGCATTCCATATAGGATGTATATGTATCTGCCAAAGTCAAAGCTCTATAGTAATCTCTTCTAAACTTCTCTTCCAAGTCAAACATTGTCATAATCAGCCGATTATAATACTGTTTGAAATTCATATACTCCATAACCGTAAGTGTCACACCGATATTCGTCTCAAATGCATGGGATATAAAATTGAAATACATCTGCAGCGATTTCTTCTCATCCTTGGTAAATGGCTTAAGGTCATACTCGCCAGACAATAAATTTTCTGTCATAAACTGTATAAATTCCTCTGTCACCTGCGTTAATTCTACAAGTGACATATCCCCATTATGATAAGTTCCCTTATCGACATTTTTCGACAATCCAAAGAACACATTGTTTTTTCTCTTTAGAATGCAATATGTCGGAATGTCCTTACATACAAAATGTTCTGTATACGATAAGCTTTTATCATAAAACGGAATCTCCACACACATAGTACGTGCACTTTTCTTTTCCTCATCCTTTAATCTCTGGTCAACTTCCTTTTGGTTCTTACGCGCTGACAATAAAGCCTCTAAGGAAAAGGAACTTCCCTTTTTCTCTTGGACTGGCTTTTCTTCCTCTATAGGCTTATCCTCTTTTGTTTCAACTTTCATATAGAGTTCCGGTTCCTTTTCCATACGTTTGTTAAGTTCCTTAATTTCCGCATCAAAAGCCGCAAGAAACGCTTCATTTTTCTTAAGAGTTCTTTCAATCTGTTCCTTCTGATATGCATCCGCTGTCATTGCATTTACCTTCGACAAATGAATGATATTATCAATCTTTACCCTCTGATTCTTAAACTCTTTATCTAGTAACCGAATCAGCTTTGGCTCAAAATCACTTACCTTGGCTTCCACTAAAACCTTTATCTTCACATACGCCACTACACACTGGCACAAATCTTTTTCCGTTACACCATTTTTGCAGGTAAATATTTCATTGAAGATTACCAAGGCAGTTTTTAGGTCACTCTCATCCATTCGTCTCTGCAAGATTAAAAGCGTATCGCTATTCTTCATTCTAAAAGTCTCGCCCGGCAATACATTCATAACACTCGACATCTCTGACAAAAGCTTCTCTATAATCATTACTTCATCATTCATTACAAAATCCTCCCGATTATGCCTATCACTAATAACACTGAAATCACTACTGCAAATCCCGGTACAACTGCAGCCTTTGTCTTAAGACTAAACTCTGTTTTCTTAATCTTGCTTTCAATGAAACCAACTATAATTGCAATATCAAGAATTCCAATAAGGGCAGTACATTCTAAAAATAAAATCTGCCATCCACTAATTGGTCCTGTGAGAGCAAGTAAAACATTGCTTAGAAGTAGAAACATATCACTGTCTCCTGCTCCCCATATCTTAATACGGTTAAATAAAAACCACACCGCAGCATGAAATACTGCGTAACACACCAAAAACTGCCATGTATGTTCTCCAGTGCTAAACAGATATGACAGCCAAGATAATGAAAGCATTATCCCCGGGAAAGAATAAATCTTTCGTTCTCTTAAATCCATCCGCGCTGACAAGACCAAATACATAATTGTCACCACTGCCAAAATCATAAATAAATACATCTACGCCACTTCCTTTCTATAAACCTCTGAAAACATAAGTCTTTTATTCTTGTCATCCCATCCATCTATCTCTAATATTTCATCTATGGAAAAATGGCTCATATGTATTAGTACAAATGGCGATACTGTAAGCATCTCTTCCAAAGTCTCCATTGAATAATCAGAAATATATCTCGCACACTGGGCAAGTCTTGTAACTGAACTCGCAGCATCATTAGAATGGATGGTTCCAAGAAATCTTGCACCGGTACTCATAGCTGTTGTAAACACATACAATGCTTCCCCACCTTTTATTTCTCCAATGATAAAATTATCAATATCCTGTAAAAGCCCCAATCGAAGCTCATCTTCTAAGGAAAATTCCACAGATACACCCTCTTTTTTCACAGTCATTGTATGCTCAAATTGAATCTGTGGATGTACCTTGGAATATAGCTCATCCGATTCCTGCGATACCAAGATGGATTGATTGAATGGAATAATATCTACAACGTTATTAAGCAGTGTGGACTTACCACTACCACCCTTACCGGATATGAGCATACTGTAGCCTGCTCCAATTCTATCCTTTAAATATGCAATCATCTCATCATCAAGCATTCCATTTTCCTTAAGATAATCCCAAGAATATTTTTCCTTCGGCATCTTACGAATATGAATATTGTTCTTTTCCGTGGATGTAATACACGACTGCTGGGCATCTATTCTTAAATAGAAATCCTTTACCCCTTTCCTATCTGTACAATGAGATAATGCATTCTCTTCTCCCTTACCCAGACGATGGATTCTTTGCATTCTCTCAAACCATCCCTTATAATCAGCTTCATCATAAAAACTGATATCTGCTACATATCTTTCTCCATTTGCCTTTACAACAATATGGTTATAATCTAAGACCTTAACATCCGAGACTTCCTTTGATTCAATCAGTGGTGTCAGCACATAATAGCCAAACACACACTGACGAAACATCTCTAATATTGTCTTTTTCTCATCCTCACTTGTTTCTGGATAATGTGTCATTACAAAATCCTTTGCTCTATTCATAAGCATAAGAAAGTCTTGTTCCGTACCAGTAACACACTTTGTAATAAGTGCTGGATTTAAGTCACAGACATTCGCCTTTAACTGCAAAAACTTTCTGTTGCGTTCCTTGTCCTGATAGATGGATGGAAAACTATATATCTTAGATTCAAGCTGCAGCTCACCTTTTGATTTCTTCTCATACTTAAGCTTCATCTTACAAATCTCTCCTTACCTTTTGCTTGCTCGTCCTCTCTGTGAAACAACAGAATTCTCCTTAATGTCAGATACATGACATTTTTCAAATCCGTATGCGTACTTCACTTCATTTACGAGACTGTTAAACTCTTTGCTGCTTACATCCCTTGAAGAAAATTCCTCTATCACCTTTTCCTTCTGATCAAGGACTGCAACCGTTGTAACAACAGTCGCTTTACCATCCACAGTATCCGGCGTTGTCATTACACGGATTTTTACATCATCAACTCCATCTGCAGTAATCATCACAAGACGAGTTGCGTATATTCCGTAATCCTTCGCCTGACGGAAAGCTAAACTATGACCGACTGCTTCAAAGAAATTAAGACTTTCCTTTTCGTCTTTTCTTCTATCAGCCTTTTCGTATGCAATAATCGCTCTATACTGCTCTGACAACTCATTAGACTGTGCCTTTGCATACAGAAGCTGATTATTTTGGTCTTCTAAAAAAGCTGCCACCTCTCCGATTGTCTTTCCGTAATTTGCCTCTAGCCTACGGCAACCATCCTTATATGCTTCATAGTCAGCAATATATTCCTTGCAATCTGCAAACTCATATAGATAAGCACGAACCTCATATTTCTTAATCTCTTCATACAAATCCGTAATTGGCTTGTACTTCTTTAGGTTCTGCTTGATTGCTTTTTTCTCTGCAGCAATTTCCTTTTGAACTGTTACAATTGCCTCCTTTGCCTCCACGACATTATTTCGCCCTGGTGAAAAATATCGAATGATATCAAATACATGCGCTTGCTTACTAAGGGATTCTGACATTCTCTTAATCTGCCAATTACTTTCATATCTTTCTTGCCACGGATTTCTACCCATACGAAGCAAATGAATGGTTTTCTTTTTCTCTTCTAGCGACATATCCTTGTATTTTTTAAGAGTTGTTGGCACATATGACACAACCTCTCTTGGCTTAATATTGCTTACATGATGCTCCATAGACATCCTTATAAAAGGCTCCCTTTTTGTTACTATTCGTTCTTTAATCGCCTCTATGGAATATCCATCTCCCAACAGCCCGGAACGTACTGCCTTTATCATTCCCTCCATACGAAGCGATAAATGTTTTCCAACATTTGCCACAATCCCGCCATCTCTTATTTCCTTTATGAACTCCTCAAAATTCTCTGCTTCCTCCACTGCTAAATCTATAGCTTTGCGAAGCATTATCTTTCTGTCTCTAAAGGAAACTTCATCTGGTCTTTTTGCTCTCATCCATGCTTCATTAGGAGAAAAACCATACTTTAGAGCCAACTCATTTACTGCAGGCTCAAATACTTCTCTCATAAAATTCTTATCCATATGAATTTTTCTGCCATCTAAACCTACCGTATTTGCAATAAAATGAATGTGTAAGTTCTCCGTATTGGTATGTACCGCATACACTATCTGATTATCAGGAAATATCTTTTCCATTAACTCATCACACAAAAACATAAGCTTCCCGGCATTCTCTTTTGCTGATTCATCCTCATCCAAAGAGATAATTCCATGAAGTGCCACACGACCATCCAACTTCTGATAAAAGCGTTTAACCTGCATCATCTCATCTACTGCATTCGAAACATCCGATATGTTACGTGCTCCAACATACAATCCCTCTAAGGTCTTAATATCATTAGTCACATACATAACTTCCCTTCCCACTTGCAATGCACCCTCAAGAGTTAATTGTCCATCACATTTCTCACTATTCGTAATGTAATCAATGCTTGAACTTATCTGTGCTCCACCACTTCTGCCTTGGCTCCCGGCTTTTATATTCCATATCTTTGCTATAATTCCCATACTGCCTCCTTATCAAAAGAAGCCGCCCTAACGGACGGCTTCCCCTACACTACAGTTCATCATACTTAGCGAGTACCTTTAATGAGATTTCCTCTCGAAGTTCTTTTGTCATCGGGAAGCAAATGTCCTTATATTCACCGTTCTGACTTCGACGGGAAGGATATGCTACAAACTTCTCACCGGATGCAGATTTGATTACTCTGATACCATTTACTACAAATGCTTTTTCAAAAGTAATACTTCCATAAGCAAGTTGCTTATCATCATTGTCTGTCTTTGTTAATCTAACATCTGTAATCTGAATCATTTATTTCTTCCTCCTATCGACCTTTTCCCTTTTTTGCTGGTGCTGCAGCTTTTTCTTCATTCTTTGCCTGTTCCTCTGTTGCAGTCTGGCTCTGTTTTTCATCAAGCTGCTTCTTATACTCATTTACAATTGCCTCTGTAAGAGTGTGGTAAAAATCCTTATTAAGCGGAAATGCAATATCCTCATACTCTCCATTTGCCTTTTCTCTAGCTGGAAAAGCTACAAAGTTTCTTCCCTTCTTATCTTCCATTACTCTTACGCCACGGACAGCAAACATGCCGTCCAATGCGAAACTACCAATTGCTTTTACTCCACTGTCGGAGTTAATAAGATTTACTCTGATATCTGTTACTTCCATTGATTTGTCCTCCTCTTATCGACTATGTCTTGGACGAGACTGTGCTACATCCTGTGTTTCATACTTTGACTGGTTCTCTGCAACCATAAATTCCGGCATCTCTACCGGTGCCTTATCTGCAATAGATAAAACGCCTGATTTACCATCAAAATGGTATACGTGATACGATAAACGCTCTTCTTTTGCAACCTGCGAATCATTGACCTCTTGTACCATTCTGGCAAGTTCTTCAGGGTCTGCTCCTGTCGCTCTAATAGCGATAGTTTCATGGATGCTTGATGGAATAATATAAAGGTCATCCTCTAACTTATCTGCCAATCTTCCAAGCACGTTGTTCGGATAAAACATAACTGTTGCACCATTAATCTTTGCAGCATTTGAAACAACAAACATGCTGTCTCCATACACTTCATCCGGGAAGATTTCCTCTGCACCTTCAAAATCCTCAGCCTTTGCAAACATTTCTACCATGATTTCTCTCATGTCCTGTACTCTTGCTGGCAGCAACTCTGGTGTATTTTCCATTGCAAGTTCGTGTAACTGTTCCTGCGTTGCTCCCCAGAATTTCATATGGTCATTATGAATAGTAATAGTTCCATATCCACTGTCATTTTCTCCAAGCATTACCTTATAGATAATTGCAAGGTCTGCTCCAATCGCATGTGGAACGTCCTTAAGCAGCTCTTCATTTTCTTTTGCATTGACTGCAACCATGATTACCTTATCTTTGATAAAATCATAGTTCTGAAAATCCCTTCCGATATTAGCAAACTCTTTTGGACCCTGATTTGCAATTGCGATGTCTGCAATCTCATCCATAATTCTTGAGAGTTCTCCACCGTTCTCGTACTCCATAAAGAATCCATTTAAGTAAATGTTTGGTGCAACATTACTGTCTTCTGACTTTACTGTTAATCCATCCAATACCAATCCATTATTCTTCTGCACCTGAACCTGATTAATCTCTACATTCGCCCAGTCATCCGGCAAATACTCCTTAAGATGATTTTCTACATACACCTTAAATTCTTCATAATTAAGCATCTGCTTCTTCCTCCTTTTCTACTAAATTTGTAAATGCTTGTGCATATGCTACTACCACATCTTCGCTAGGTGCATTTACTTCAACCTGTAAATTGTCTACTGTGTAATCCATACATCTACCTCCTGTGTGAAATTGTTCTTACATTATGTTTGTGGGCAATTGACCTTTACCTGCCTAAATGCTACCTGTATTTTTTAATTCTTTTTTCTGATTGCTCCACTACCTCTACTTTATCCTCTTGTAGCTTCTGAACTTTCTCTTCAATCGCAAGTGAAATCTTATCTGCTGTCTGTTTGATAATATCCAAGTTTTCCTTTAATTCAGACACTTCCTTATCCTTGCTCCATCCGGATATATACCCAAAAGAATAATCTGATGTATCAAGGCCAAGCATCTGTGATACCCAATATGCAACCGATTCTGCTTGCACTTCTTTGGTTTCTCTATCCCACTTGTCTTCTTTGCTACCATGACCAAGAGAAGCATGAGCAATCTCATGAATCATAGTTTTAATTGTTTGTAATTCCGGCAAATCATCTTTAATTACAATTTGCTGTGAAGTAGGACTATAATATCCATTCGCACCACCGGAAATCGGTTCAAATGAAACCGGCACAGGACTTACTTCAATAAGTATCTGTTTAAGTTGCTCATAACCATCTACACTCTCATTTAACTGCTCTACTATACTTGGCAACGGGTCACCACTCGTCTGTGATACATCAAATACATAAGCTGGCTTAAATCCTTGAAACTCTCTTGATACGGTTTCTGTCTCTTGCGTTCCATCCTCTTTTAACACTGGCTTACTGTTCTCGTCATAAAGCGGTTCTTCAACATCAGCTTTAATCTTTATAGGGGCTATAATCATGATTCCGTGCTCCCCCTTATTAACTGTTCTGTTAAAGTCCGTCTGCCATTTCTTAAAGCCGCATACATGAGAAGCTTCCGGATACTGACAAGCAATTAAGATACAATTATTGATACTGTATCTAGGGAAACGTGACATCGTTTCAATGTATTCCTTATACTTATCCGACTCGAAAATATCACGTACCCCCTCTTCCAGTTTTTGCTGCACCAAGCTCATCTTTTCTTCACGATTAGATGTTCTTTTCATACAATCCTCCTATCCTTTCATTTGAATGTGTTCTGCAAGCTCAATGTCTATGTCACACAAAAATGTGAACTTATCCATTGCAAGAACTAAATCCGTTGCAAGCTTATAGTGCTCATCAATCAACCAATTAAGAGTTTCCCTACATTCTTTGCAGGTGGTTTTCTCTAATTCCTTCTCATAGAACTTTGCAATCTCTTCCATAAAAATGGCAGCTCCTCCCATACGATTGATAAAGTCTGCTTGCTTCTCAGTTACAGTCTTGTAAATACGCTCTGGCTTACCATCCTCGTTTACAATCTCCTTGTACACCTTTACTTTTTTAATTTCTTTCTTCATTTTTCTGTCCTTTCTCCCATAAGGGTAATTAATTTTTGATTGCTACATTATGTTTGTGGGCAATCCACCTACCGCTGCCTAAATGACAAAAAATATCCGGAAGAAATTTTCTCCCGGATGTTCTCTATCTACGTCTTCGAGGTCTATTTACAGTTTCCTGTTCTGCCACCATCATGCCCTCTAATTCAATTTTGTTATAATCAGTCTCATATGTTGGCTTTGGAAATGGTATTATTTCCTTTGCTGCAAAACTGAAAAAATCTGTGTTATTTCCTCCAACAATAATATGATCCACAAGTGGAATACCCATATCTTCACACGCCTGCGACAAGCGGTCAGTAATCATTACATCTGTTTTACTTGGATAAAGACTGCCACTTGGATGATTATGTACCAAAACAACCTTCGCAGCATTTGCTAAAATTGCAGTCTTTAAGATTTCTCTTGGATGACAAATGGATGCATCAACCGCCCCCATGCTTGCTATATGACAATTAATAGGTACTCCGCTTGCCTTAAGATTAATTACCACACACACTTCCCTATCCAATTCGCACAAATCCTTTCCAATTAGTTCTACCGCATCAATAGGTTTCGTGATTGGCTTCTCACTCATAATCGGTGCATCCTTCACCAATCGGATTGACACCATATTTAACTTATTCTTTGAATTATTCGTTGTTGCCATCTCGCACCTCCAATTCTATCGAAATGATAAAATCCTCCGGAAGCTCTTCTATAAGTGAAAGCAACTCTTCCATTGTATATTCTCTCTTTTCCATTAATCCTCCTCTTGAGGACATAATGTCCTCTTGTTGCCTATCATCTTTTTCAACTCATCAAGTTTAGAATATAGAACCATTCTATCCGTATCAGATAATTCTTCTCTCATAGCGATAGCCTTAATGCTTCTATCAATACTTGCAAGTTTGGAAATATACGCCCTATCTTTTATCGCTGGTGGACGTATCTCTTTCTGTCCTGCAATAAGATATCTAAGATACTGCGAACGATTAAACCCCAGTTCATTCCGTCCATCTTCAAACTTTTTCAACTCATCTTCCGATAATGATAAAAATAATCTTGCACTCTTACTCATATCTCTTACCCCTCTGATTCATCTGCAAACTCTCCATAATTTACAGCATCACCTTCTAAATCATAATCGTCTGGGATAATATCATCATCTCGCATAAAATATCTTTCTATAAATTTAGGTGCTTCAATATGAGAATCGCTTTTCTTCTTTTTCTTAACCATCGCTTCCTCCTTTTCCTTCTTAGCCGTTTCATATGTCACAAAATCATGGTACGTAAACGCACTATCAGATAATCCAAGTTCTGTCTTTACCTTTTCAATATCCGTCTCTGATACTAAACGGAATTTTGTTGGTACACCGTTATGATAAAACTGCACTTGCCAATGACCTAACAACAGTTCTCTTGCCAAGTCATACTTCATCTTGTACTCTGTCGGTTTTGCAAACTGTCTTAGAGCATTCTTTATCTGTAGGAAATCTTGCTCATCTCCTAGACTTTCCACCCACTGAATCAACAGATTTGCATCCACGTTGTTATCCCCGGCAAAATTAAGCAGCTTTTCAAAATCGCTATGCCTATACTCTGAAAAGGCAGCATATAACGCTAACTTCTGCTGATTGGTATATCCGGCTTCTGCTAAAAGATTTTTTACATACTGCTTATCAGATTTAAATTCCGTCTTACCTTGACTTTCCAATATTGTTTTAACTTTCTCCTGTAAGAAGCGCTCTGTTAAAATTTGCTTGATACCACGTCTTACATAATTTGCATATGTAAGGAGCACATTATCTTTCTTCGCTTTTTCTTCCTGTGGCTTCATTTCCTTTTCTTCTGACTTTTTCTCTGCAGGTGGAGCTTCCACAATTTGTTTTACAAACTGTTTCTCCCACTCTGTAACTCTTGGTAGGATTTCTTCTGTAGACACAAGTACAACCGGTATTTCCAACGCTTTCTTCCTAGTATCTCTTAATGCCTTAGATAGTGATTTTTCCTTCTCTTGTAACTCGGAAATCATTGCATCCCTTTTCGTAATCTCTTCTGTTAATTCTTCCGATTCCTTTTTTAATGCCTTAATCTGTACCTTATTCTCTCCGCTAGTCATCCGCAAATTAGAAAAGGCTGCTACAACACCAGTCGCTTCAACTGATGTTTTCTCAACTTTCAAAATCTTACAAATACCTTCAACCATGCGTTCAAGCTCTGCACGGTTTAATGTCACAGTAGACGGTTCCTCAAAAAGCAATAGCACAGACTTATGCTTCTTGATATCATCAATACGACTTCTTATTGTTGAATCCGGAATTTCTTTACTTTTAAGATAAGCCGATACTTCCTTAATATCTTTGCTACCAGACGCAACAAACTCTATTTCATCCGCAAATCTCTCCAGCTCCTGAAACACACTTTTTGCCATCTCTCTCACCTCTTTTCTAAAATGTATTCATTTATATTGTGGGTAATCGAGACCAACCTGCCTAACCCCTGTCTCTTGACATGAGCCTCCTCGGCATGAGATAAAAGGCAACACGGCAGCCCTTCGCTATGCTAGGGTTGCCCAGGCAATCAGCCTATCACATGCCTTCTCATGTAAAGAGCCATCGCAAGATAGGTGCGAGACTCTCGCTTTTTATCCGCAGGACATTCGCGCAGGATCCCGCGAAAGCAATGATAACAACAAAAAACGCGAGGCCTTCGCTCTGCCATCAAACCCTTATATTTCCTAGGTTTTTAGACCAAGCGAGACTCTCGCGAAACAATCTCTCACATATATAGTAAATTAAATAACAGGATACGCCTATTGTTGCATACAAAATAGGCATAAAACTGTCTGCCCACGGCATCCACGAAAGGGCGTACCCTTAGACCCCCGGAGCTGATAGATACATAAATTTGTCTGTAAAATGGAACAAGAGGACATAATGTCCTCTTGTGTGCCATACCAATATTAAATACTTTTATCTAAGTTCAACAAGTGTGTATATATATCTGACGCTGATGAATACTTATACTCTCTTTCCAACAATATCGCTCCATTGTCTAAATAAGCTTTTACATATGCGGGAAAATACTTTTCTTCTGGAATGTGCTTCTTTTCATTCATCTGTATAAGACATTTATACAATGTATCATATTCATTAGTTATCGTCTGCCTATTAAGCTCCAATCCTTGAGTATCGTCTAACTCACCACCGTCATACGAATATCTATCTTTGATTGATAAAGACAACGCTATTTTTGCTAAAATAAACGGCTGTAAATGTTCTCGCTTCTCAATCTCTTTAAAGATATCCATTGTTCTCTTTGATGTTTTTAATTTAAATACCATTTTCTTCTCCAAAATACTTATTTGCAATTAAATTCGTTTTCTTATTATCAACATTTTCAAGCATAAATCTTGCCTGTATACTACTTCCTAAAAGCTCTACATGCTTTCCTACTATTTCTTCATTAGTAGAAAAAATAAATACTTGTCCATTTAATTCTTTAAAGAATTTCTCCGTAATATTTTCTCTATGCTCTGTATCAATTCTTGCAAACGGAGTGTCAATAAAGAACGGTACTGTCTGCTTACACAACTGCATTATCGACCAATACAATGCCATTATAAAAATCTGCTGTTCTCCCTTTGATAGTAATGTCTTATCAATTTCATAAACAACATCAATCTGTGTTAAATTATCAAGTCCTATTACGACATCTTCTTCATGCTTTAATTGGCTTATTACACTCTCCCAATGGTATAAACCATACTCTTTAATATAATCATCTTTTCCGAGAGCCATATACTTCGCAGCAATTTCGCTTGCCTCTACACTTGCCTTTCTAAATATATGAACACCAAAATTATCATCAATAGTTATTCCGTCAATAAAATTGTTTTTTCTAGCCATCTGACCTATTTTATTTATGAAATATGATTCAACTTTTCTCAGCTCGGAACAGAACAATTCTCTTTGCAGCTCCTCTAAAAATAAAATCGCTTTACTAGACAAGTCTGACACAGATGTCTTCTTTAGCTCATCATCCAGTAATTTTTCTTCTCTCTTATACCGGTCGAGTAATACACTACGGTCAACTTCCATCTCGTTTTCGTATGCCACTAATGCTTCAAGCTCTTTTGACATCTTTTCTATTTCAGCAAGCAATCTTTCCTTTTCATCTAAATACTCTTGGAAATTACCGACCGAGCAATTATCAATCTCTTCTCTCAAAGCAGCTCCTCGCTCTATTGACTCCCTAACCTCACTTCTGTTTTCTAAAATTTCATCCTCATCAAGTGCAAGTAAATGTGCCATAAGCATTGTCAATTGCTGCTTTTCTTCCATCGAAAGTCCTAACAAAAGTTCTTTATCTACTCCATACTGTGATAACAACTTCGTAGTTTCTTCCATAATAAACTTAACTGCATCATCACCAATTAATTTATTAGCTCTGGCAGAACTCAAAACAGTTTGCACTGTTTCCTCACACATATTCTTCATAGCTGTGGAGTTTTGACACGTTTCCTCATCCTCAATCTGCTTTTTTAACTCGATTATTCTATCTCGGATAATTAAAAATGGAAGACTTTCATTAGCCGCCTTCTTAATCCATTCGTTTTTTGTTTCTCTAAGGCGTTCTTCCTCTCTTAATTGAAGAAATTTATCATTCCACTCTTTTAATGTAACACCGCCTTTTTTTCTATAATCTCTCTCAAGACTTGCTAATGTAGAACGCATTTCTGCTAATTCATTTTTCTTCTCACTAACATTGTTCGAAATCTTTTTTACTAATGTATCAGCCTCTTCATATTTATCCTTTGCAGCGGTATAACGATTAATAATTGCTTCGTCTGTCTTATTTGCAATATTAATACGTTTAAAATTCTTATACATTATATCAAATGTATCATACCCACAAAGAAGCATAAATGCATTTTTTAATCTTACATTTCCACCTTCTTCTAAGAAATAACCAGTAATCTTTTCTCCATCAAAGAAATATAAATCAAATAATTCTGGCGGAATAATATTTAAAATATAATTGTCAAAATCATTTATCTCATCATCATTTAATAGTATTCCATCCTTATAGATAACTAACTCTTCTTCTATGTCATTACCGTCTATATACCAGCTTCTATTTACTTTATATTCGATACAATCTGTCCCACTTATAATTGAAAACTCAATCTCAATATATGCCTTACTTCCATCTATTCGCTTGGCATTATTGTTTATCAATTTCTTTACTTTTTTCTTGTAAAATGAGTTTATACTTTGGTAGCCACCTTCTTTGTATCCATACAAACACAATTTTATCGCATTAAAAAGAGTAGTTTTACCTGCACCATTTTTTCCGCCAACAAGTACTATTTTTCCTGCTTCGCTTTGCTCTGATATGTTAAATATATTCTCTCCTTCATACGAGCCAATATTATTAACAATTATACGATTAATCTTCATTTATAATTCCTTCCTTCGCCTGCTGTATATTCTGATAATGTATCCAACCTTCATTTACAACTTTATCAAATTCCTTAGCGACTTTATTACCTCTCGTATAATGCTTGTTGTTTTCCACAGCAATAATCAACTTGGATACCAATTCCATATCTATATCATATTTCGCACTCATATTCTCTATTATCTCCATTGTATCCTCACTATAGATAGGAACCTTATAATCATGCCATGGCAATTCTTCTCCAATAATCTCTTTATATATATTGACAAGTTTTCTTCTTGATAAATCGCCTTCATTCTCCCAAATCTTGTCAATTTCCTTCAACTCTTCAACAGTTATTAATTCCCATTGCGTTTTTTTCTGCAAAATCAATAACTCTCTTAATATCATTTCTCGTGCAAACATATTGAACGGACCAAAACCAAATTCCCCATCCTTCTTCACATAAACTGCACCATTTCGTCTCTTTTTCTCTCTATATTCCGGTTTATTTCTTATCTCAATTAGCCAATCTCTAAACTCTCTTAACGGCTCAAGCTCCTTTGATCCATGGTCAATAAAATTCTTTAAAGATTTATCCTCTTTTACCATGGTACAAATCCAACAACCAAAGCGAGAGTTTCCTGTAATTGCTACCTTCTTATCATCAACTTCACCTAAGACGCTTCCCTCCTCATCAAGATTTTCACCCTGATATAAAGAGAATAAATATTTGTTATCACTTCCCCAAGGAGAAATTGCATCTCCCTTCAATAAATATCTCCAGATATCTTCATTTGGAATTTCTGTTAATGGATTATACACATACGCATTCTCAATATCTGTATGCGGTACTAACAGTTTTCCTTCTACCTCACGCGCCTTTATACCTCTTGCTCTGTATGAACTCTCTGCTTTTCTAACGCCCAAAAGCATAACAATCTCTCCATCTTTTCTAATACGCTCAAGAGTGTAATTATTAATCGGTTTAATCTTCAATCTATCTGTACACCATCTAAACCCTGGTGGCTCCGGTGTAGGATAACCATAGCCAATTACATATGTCCAAAATGTTCTACTTGGCGGTGGACATATTATTTCCCCAACAATATTGTACTCTGCACCTGCTTCATTAATTAACTTTGACATAGAATGCATATACTTCTTCACTATCGGATTTTCAACCATAGTATCTGATGAAATCACATATATTTTTTTCTTTCTTTGCTCTGGTTTAAGTTCTTTTACCATCTCAAAAACCAAGCTAACTAATAGGGTCGAATCCTTGCCACCAGAATAACCAACTGTCCATGGTCTATTATCATGCAAATAAACCATTTTCATCTCATCTATCATATCTCTATAGCATTGTTCTATATTACTCATTATTTTTTCACCATCTTCTCTTTATTTTCTTCTTCTTGGTTTAATGGAATGCCTATAATTTTCTTAATCGCATTTCCAGTAAGAATCATTGCTTCTCTATTATTTATAATCTTCCCATTTTCTCCTATCATACGATTCTTCCAGATAGGATTAGAACGAGACCAGTCAATCTCTTGCAATTTAGACATGTACTTTTCCATATTCTCATTTGATTCATCTTTAAAAAATATCCCCAAACGACTGAATGAAAGCAGTGTAACCCCTAACGTTGTAATATAATCTTCTCTTAACTCACGTTTTGTAATTTCCTTTTTCTCTAATTCTGACCATTCTGGAATATTCTTCACGATTTGTTTCCAAAACTCAAACAAAAATCCTGCGCTATCATCGCTTATTTCTTCCTTACCTAATATTAACTTATTTACTCGATATAGATTATAGAGTGTAAAGAGTTTTGACGAATTTTTTCCTAAATTATCTTTTTCTAAATCAGTGTATTTACATAAAAAAGGAATATCCGCAACTATACGTTTAGTAATAACAGCAAGCTCATCTCTCGTTTCAAAACACGTGTTAATTGAATTTGAACTCTTTTGTGCATTCATATTTAAATCCGAAAACATTTGCTGACTATTTTCCAAACCCTTATCCTCGAAAAACACTATTGAAATTGTTTCATCTTCCAAAGTCGAATCCTCTGCTAATGCCTGAACAATTGCAGCCCTTCTATGCTGTCCATCATTTACCAATATCTTTGCGTCCATACTAATATGTAGCATTCCCATATTGGAATCTTTTCTTATTTCCTCAAAATGATATTTTCCATCTATAGACGCCGTTAGTGAAGAAAAAATGTATGTATCTCTATTTTCAAGAATATATGTCTTCATTTCCGGAATCCTTGATTCATTTAGTCTTCTTTGTGCACGAAACTCAGGCGGAATATATTCTGTTGGCTCTGGTAAAATTCTAGAAATATATTTCAATGGCACCATCGTAATATAATACTCTTTATTAGCTTGAACTCCCTTTACTGCTGAAAAACTATATGAAAAATCCATATTTTCCTCCAAAAAAATATACTTAAGTAGATACTTACGTACCTACTTAAGTATATGTCATAACCTCTTTTTTGTCAATTTGATTGTAACTCTCTTCTATTTATCCGATATCTTTATTGTGAACTTATCTTCAAAATCATTCTCTTGTATCCACGCCAAAATCTCTGGTGTTAATTCTTTTAAAGAAATAACATTTTTTGTTGCCAGCTTCTTAAAAAACGTAAAAATTGAATCTTTCAAATCCAACTCTTCCACCATTTTTGAAGATAACTTTTTATAGGTTTCCATCTTAGAAATGACATCTTTTGCTCCCGGAGTACTTGATGAAACTATATCACTGTAAATACCATTAAGCGTTAAATATCGCTGAGAATCCTCTATTAAAACTCTTAACGTCTCAACGATGTCCCTCTGTGTACCCACTTCTTTTTTTACGTACCTATTCCATCTTGCATTTACATCATCTGTTATTCTAGCGCATTCCTTGGATACTAAATTGATTTTATCATATGAATAATCATTCTTTTCCACATTATGCTTAATACTTTCAAGTGCCTCTAACATATCGTTTAAAACAGTAGCATCAATCAATCCAGCTTCTTTCATTGCCTTAACATCGTTAAATAACAAATAATAATCCTTTTCTTTCTCTCTTATCTTTTTAATAAGGACTTCTGCATCTGAACGCATCTCGCTAAGACTCGCACTGTTAAGATATACTTCACAAAGACGTTTCGATTCATCTATTGCATCAATGATATTCATAAGTTATAAAACCTCCCTTCCAACTGCAATTAACTTATTCAAGCTATTAAGTATATTTTTTCTATAACTTTCAAGTTGCTCATTTATTCCTTGGTCTATACCCGAATTAAATTTTTTATTCTTCTCATCAAGTAACTCATCAAAATGAATAAATTCACTATATATCTGAGAAGTTATCTCGAACGGATTAGCACCTAAAATAATTAACTGCTCCTCGGTTTCTGCTTTATCTAGCAATTCATTAATCTTGATTAACTCTCTTGCTAACACTCTTGCATTTTTTAGATCTTTTATCATTTTATAATGCTCTTCGGTATATCCAAGATTTGCTCTATTTATGATATATCTTAAATATTCCTGCATCTTAGTAAATGTCATTTCAACCGTTTTCTCATCAACCGAATTTGTAATCTTTTCAGCAAAATATTGAGCGTATGTTCTAGCCATTTTAACTTCTTGCATTAACATTTTATCCAACTGTTTGTACAGCGCACTCACTATCTTCGGTGCATTATACCATACATCCTTTTTCTGCATTTCATTTCCAGAAACAATAAATGTTTTCAATGACCAATTCATATCTTGCAAACGCTTAATACTCTTCTTTACTTCATATGCATCAATAAATGTATACTTCGTTTCGCCTACTTCTGCAGTACCTACTGCATTAGAAAAATATGCAATAACGCCATCTAAATATTTCTCAGGTGCTTCAATTTCATTAACCTCTTCTTTAATTTCATTCCACACCGCTCCGTGAGACATTCCTTGTTTAAAAGTATCCGCCAACAAATCAAAAATTAACTCAGTTGATTTTGTATTCATTCCACCATTGAGTATTCGAACACAATATAACGAAGCAATAAGCATATCAGCATAACAACACTTATCTTCATACGGAGAAGTTACCACCTTTAAAATCTGTTCTTTATGATTTCTTAACCACGTAGCTGCAATTGTATAATATTCAAATCCATTGGCAAAATCCCAACTATTAGAGCCCTCATATTTGAACTTAATCAACGCATATAAAAACGATTCTGTTTCTTTATCTCTTGGCAAAACAATACCTTTTTCATTAATAGCTGTTGACTGTCCTTCAATGGAGATGTACGTAGACTTATTACCACCAAAATATGTATCTATTACTTTCTGCGATATCTCTTCAACATCCCAATTCATATTACCAACGATAAATCTACATACTAATCCTCTAAGCTCTGAATGGTAAGCTAATTCCTGTTTTGAGTTTTTCACCCAAGACCCTATATTTTGCTCTATTTTTTTTGCCGGGCTAATTGTAGAAGCACCTGTAATCGGCTCTTTTGGTGGTGTTACAATCACTGGTGTCGGCTCCGCCCCACCGCTCGCGCCACCACCATCAATTATTGGCACAATAGGTTTCTCTCCATCTACTTTTGGATAACGTTCAATAAGCATTTCCACACCAAAAGCATCGAATACTTCCTTTGACAAACCTGCAAGTGTTGTGTCCGTTGCCAATGCTGTTCTATCTCCCCAAACTCGTAGTAAAAGGGAACGTCTATCGGCATCGATTCCGCCCGAATTATTATGATACAGATTATGCTCATTTGATATAAAATCAGTTATCGATGTAATAGAGTCTTTCTTAAACTTGTTTTCATTATCTAAAAAAGCTTCCGGTTGCATATAATACTGGTGCAATACTGGATAGATTATATCTAGTAAAAACCTTCTTGGCGTTTTACTATGCGAATCCAAACAATCATACAAATGACAAATAGCATTTCTATTAAACGGGAACAAATTCATCTTTTGCTCATAACAAATCTCTGATGCAAACTCATATGTACATTCAGCCAACGGCACCGCATATTCATCCCATCCGTTTTCTTCCCAAACTTTTAAATCTTCATCTGATACGTAGCACGCATTAATATACTTTGCTGCAAATGACACTAAATCATCCTGTGTCTTAAATAAAGATTCCTCTCTGATTCTAATTTCTGCACCATCCTTTTTAAATCGTTCCTTCATACTACTTGGAACTTTATGGTCATAAAAATCTATTGTTGAACCAACAACTGAACATAAGCGACAACATGCCTCATTTCCTTCTGCCATATGATTTGCAATAAGCACTTCCATTAAAGCTAAATCTATACCCGTAAATGCGTTTATATCTTCTACAAATAACGACAATCTCATACCCTGTTCTTTAAGTTTTATTCGCAAACTTTCAAATAAATGCTGAAAGTCTGTAGAACTCAATTTCAAACTTTTTTGAATTACTTCATCCACTTTTGAATTAAGATAATTAACAGCTTTCTTTC
>JGI24710J26742_10000351_pt1 | contig 42301 bp, 38 predicted proteins | sample BioPla2DNA2_FD_26742 | JGI IMG/M metagenome (IMG submission 26742)
ATGGTGGATATACAAGTTATTCGGGGGTGTAAAATGTTAGATTTAATTACTGCAACAAGCATGGGGGTTAGGATTACCCCTATAAACCGTCAGCCTGTGGGTATAGGCAATTTCTACGAAATGCATTCAACCAGCGCAGAGAGCAATGTGCTTAATATTTCCGCCTCTCTTGGGCTCAAAACAAGGGTTCTTACAGCATTTGTAAAGGATAGCCCTATTGCAGAATTTATAAAGGGTGATCTGCGCCGCCGTAACATAGCATACGAAGGACCGGAGTTTGACCAAGGGGGTCCTTGGGGGCTAAGGCATCAGTTTAACATAGCCGATTCCGGCTTTGGAATGCGCGCTCCTCGCGTGCTTAACGACAGGGCGGGAGAAGTTGGTAGAGAACTGTCGGCAAAGTATTTCGATTTGGATAAACTTTTCAATAAAGAAGGCGTGCGCATGATGCACTTCTCAGGTCTGTTCGTAGCCCTATCTAAAGAAACCGCTGCTTTCTGCCTTGAGCTTGCTGAAAAGGCGAAAGCTTCAGGTACCATTATAAGCTTTGACCTTAATCACCGCGCTTCATTCTGGAAAGATAGGGAAAAAGAGCTTTTAAACACATTCAGGCGTATAGCGGGCGTTACCGATATACTTATAGGCAATGAGGAAGATTATCAGCTTGCACTTGGTATTGAAGGACCGGAAGCCGGCGGAGAGGATATAGAAGCTGAAATATCCCAATTTAAAGCGATGATAGAGCGCGCAAGAGAAGAATTCCCGAATGTAAGTACCTTTGCAACCACGCTGCGTGAAGTGCTAAGCGCAAATGACCATCTATGGGGAGCAATACTTTATAAGGATTCAGCTTGGCATAAGGTGCTGCCGCGTCCTATTCAGGTGTTGGATCGCATTGGCGGTGGGGATGGCTTTGTAGGCGGGCTGCTGTATTCAACACTTAAAGGCTTCCCTGCTGAAAAATGCCTACAGTTCGCATGGGCGACAGGCGCCATGGCGGTTACCATGATGGAGGACTTTGCTACGCCCATTAGCGAAGAGCAGGTTTGGAATGTTTGGCAGGGCAACGCCAGAGTTGTAAGATAATAGGAGGAAATATGAAAAAAGCGGATATTGGTCTAATCGGTCTTGCGGTAATGGGTGAAAACCTAGTAATGAACATGGAAAGCAAGGGTTTTACCGTTGCAGTGTTCAATCGCACAGTATCAAAGGTGGATGCCTTTGTTGAAGGGCGCGCTAAAGGCAAAAATATAATAGGCACTAGGAGCCTTGAGGAACTTGTAGAAACTCTTGAAAAACCCCGTAGGGTAATGCTTATGGTAAAAGCGGGTAAACCCGTTGATGATTTCATCGAAATGCTTATACCCCTGCTTGATGAAGGAGATATCATTATCGACGGCGGCAACAGCCATTTCCCGGATACTGAAAGGCGCGTTAAGTACCTTGAAAGCAAGGGGCTGCTCTTTATAGGTACGGGTGTATCAGGCGGCGAGGAAGGCGCGCTTAAGGGCCCCAGTATAATGCCCGGCGGCTCTCCTGAGGCTTGGCAATATGTAAAGCCCATTTTCCAGTCAATAGCCGCAAAGGTTGATGGAAAACCCTGCTGCGACTGGGTTGGCGAAGGCGGAGCGGGCCATTATGTTAAAATGGTGCACAACGGCATAGAATATGGCGATATGCAGCTTATAGCTGAAGCCTACCTGTTAATGCGGGACATGCTTAAACTATCCAACGACGAAATGGCGGAAATATTCTCAAAATGGAACAAGGGTAAGCTAGACAGCTACCTTATAGAGATTACCGCAGACATACTCGCCTATAAGGACGAGGAAAACAAATACGCCATAGATTATATAATGGATACCGCAGGGCAAAAAGGCACCGGCAAATGGACGGCTATCGCAGCTCTTGAAGAGGGTATACCTCTAACGCTTATAGGTGAAGCCGTGTTTGCAAGGTGCTTATCCCACGATAAGGGAGCGCGTATAAGAGCCGAAGGTATTCTAGGCAAAAATTCACCCAATGCGCCTGAAAATGCTGAAGAATTTATTGCAAATATAGAAAATGCGCTATATGCTGCAAAGGTAATATCATACGCGCAAGGTTATGTGCTGCTTGCAACCGCTGCAAAAACCTATGGCTGGAACCTGAACTTCGGCGGCATTGCGCTCATGTGGAGAGGCGGATGCATAATAAGAAGCGCATTCTTAGGTAAAATATACGAAGCTTTCATAGACAATCCCGCACTTGAGAATTTGCTTTTTGCTCCCTATTTTGCCGAAAATATGAAAGAAGCCATACCCTCTCTTCGCAAGGTATGTTCCCTTGCCATAGAAGAAGGTGTTGCTGTGCCTGCTATGTCTAGCGCGCTTAGCTATTTTGACGGTTTAAGAACTGCAAACAGCGGCGCCAACATGATACAGGCNCAGAGNGATTATTTCGGCGCTCATACCTATGAGCGTACCGANAAGCCCGCAGGCGAATTTTTCCACACCAATTGGACGGGCGAAGGTGGCGACACCAAGTCCGGTGTATACAATGCGTAAACTCATAGAAGGCACTTACATTTCAAGCAATCCTGATGGATTTGGCGATGAAACGGTAAGCAGGATAATTAAAGAGGCTCTGGAGCCTATAAAGGGCAAAATTAAAAAACTTCTATTAATACCGCCTGATTTTACACGTCTTCACTCAAATTCCGGTCTTATTACAAGCGTAATTTATAGGGAGCTTTCCCCTGAAACCAAGGTTGACGTACTTCCTGCGCTGGGTACACATGTACCCATGAGTGAAGAGGAATGGAACATCATGTATAAGGGAGTGCCCTATAGCGCTATGCTTGTGCACGATTGGCGGCACGATATAGTGCGTCTTGGCGAAGTGCCGGGGGAATACGTAAGTGAGCTATCCGGCGGTATAATGGATTCTCCCATACCTGTTGAACTTAATGAGCGCATACTTGACAAAAGCTATGATTTAATAATCTCAGTCGGTCAGGTAGTGCCGCATGAGGTGGTTGGCATGGCTAACCAGAGTAAGAATCTGTTTGTCGGCTGCGGGGGAGCGGGGATGATTAATTCTTCCCATATGCTAGGAGCATTCTGCGGAATTGAAGATATTATGGGCAAGGATAAAACCGCAGTGCGCGCAGTGTTTGACTATGCGCAGGATAATTTCATAACTGGCTTACCACTTCAATACATATTAACCGTTACTGATGCTCCCTTGGGAGATATACGCACACATGGTCTATTTATAGGGCGGGATAGATATTTTTTTGAAGAAGCTGTAAAGCTTGCCCAAGAAAAGAATGTAATAAAGCTAGATAGCCCCATAGAAACCGCGGTAGTGCTGCTAGATGAGCAGGAGTTTCAATCTACATGGCTTGGCAATAAGGCAGTGTATAGAACAAGAAAAGCGATAGCTGATGGCGGAAAGCTTATAGTGCTTGCCCCTGGTATTAAGCGCTTTGGCGAAGATAAGGCGGTGGATGAACTTATACGCAAATATGGCTATAAGGGTAGGCAATATGTTATCAATATGATTAACGAAAAGGAAGATTTAAGGGCAAACCTCTCCGCCGCTGCCCACCTTATACACGGCTCAAGCGACGGTAGGTTTTCAATAACTTATTGCACAAGGCATGTAAGCCGAGCAGAAATTGAGCAAGTAGGCTATGATTATATGCCGCTTGATGAGGCGCTTAAAAAATACGCCTTTGATAGCCTTAAGCCCGGATATAATACTTTGCCTTCAGGAGAAAAGATATACTATATAAACAATCCCGCACTTGGGCTTTGGATGGTATAGTATAGCGAAAACAATAAAGCGCCACGCAGCTTAGTAGCATGGCGCTTTTAATTATTTATAGTTTTCATAGTGCGTTCACCATATTAAACATTCTTCTGTTGAAATGTGGCTTAGCGTTAAGTGCGGTTTCAAGAGGCATGTGGAAGGTTCTGCCGTTTCTAACACCTATAACTTGGTTTGAAATATTATGCTTTAGCAGGTTTACTGCCATTGCGCCTGCTTCAAAAGCGAATGCGCCGTCCCTTGCAGTGGGGGCAACGCCCCTTTGCGTATAGCCAACAACGGTTGCTCTAACTACTGTTTCAGGGTCTGTTGCCATTGCTTGAAGTACACGTGCGAAGTTTACGGCATCTATCCTCTGTCCCGGGTATGCACCCTTTATACCTCTATCATTTAAGAAGCTAACATAGTCAAAATCCGCCATGGTACGCCAAGCACCCTCAGCCACAACGACAGTTGCACGGGTGTTACCACGCTTAACCAGGTTGTTGAGTCTTTTGGCAACATCTTTAATATCCCAGCCCTTAATTTCGGGTACTACAACTATTTCGCAGCCTGTTGATTGCGCTGCGGTTAGCGCTATATCCCCGCAGTTTCTACCCATAACTTCAACCACGTGGGGGCGGTCATGCGAGCGGCTTGTAGCCCTAATAGCGCGTATATAATCAACGCATAAATTTACAGCAGAGTCAAAGCCGAGGGACATTTCTGTGTAGCCAAGGTCATTATCTATGGTGCCGGGTATGCCTATACAATGTATACCCTGTTTACTCAGCGCCTGTGCACCCCTAAACGAGCCGTCCCCACCTATTACAACAAGCCCTTGTACATTAAGCTCTCTTAAAAACTGCGCGCCTTTTTTCTGATATTCTTCCTCTTGAAATTCTACGCATCTTGCTGTACGCAGATAAGTACCCGGAAGGTCTGCTATGTCAAGCAATTGGTCAAGGCTGAGCTCCACATAATTATCCTCAGGCTTTGGATATTTGCCTATAAGCCCGTTAAAACCACGCTTTATACCTATAAGCGGCATATCAAGCAAGGCGGCGCTCCTTGCAACGCTCATCACCGCTGCATTCATGCCTGGGCTGTCGCCTCCGCTTGTCAACACTGCTATTTTTGCCATAATGCCTCCTAACTGAAAATACAATTAAGGAGCATAAACTCCATATTAGCATTATAACAAAATTGCCTAAATTTTACCATAACAAAAAGGAACTGCCATAGTAAATGACAGCTCCTTTATTAAATTATATGTATATACTTGCTATAAGCGAATTTTAGCTGCTGCAGGTGCTCTTAGCCTGCTGGCTTCGGGCATAGCAGAGCCGAGCAGGGGCTGCAAGTAGTATTTAAAAGCGTCAGTTACATTGTTGGCATCTGCATTAATAAACTCATCAGGCATTAGCTTTGTTTTTGCAGCTATATCTGATAACGGGCGGATTTGATAATCTACAGAATAATAGCCGGTGCGGTTTATAGTTATACTTCCATCGGTATCGTGCCATATAGCGAATTGGGCAGCTTTTTCGCCGACTTCCCTTGCTTCTCTCTGGTCCACATCGCTAACGCAGCCCATGAAGGAACGCTGCAGATAACCAAAAGTATCGCTGCGCACGCGGCCTATTTCAAGATTGTCCTTTATCTGCTGTACCAGCACTTCGCCAAGTGCGCCTGTTCCGCTAAGCTGTACATTGCCGTGGGCGTCTGTACCATAGTCCTTAAATAGGCTTAGTATGGGGGTGCCGTTTTCATCCTGTATGCCTTCGGAAACGGCTACAACGCATCTGCCGTAGCGTTTATATGTTTTATCAATATCGGAAAGGAATTTTTCTATTGTGAAAGGTCTTTCCGGTACATATATAAGGTGCGGACCGTCATCCGGATATTTTTGTGCAATTGCGGAAGCTGCGGTTAAGAAACCTGCATGCCTTCCCATTACAACAGCAACATGTACGCCGGGTAGAGCCCTATTATCCAGATTTAAGCCTATGAAGCTCTGCGCTACAAAGCGCGCTGCGCTTGGGTAACCTGGGGTATGATCGTTAAACATAAGGTCGTTATCTATTGTTTTGGGGATATGTATTGCCCTAAAATCGTAGTGGGATTTTTCCGCCTGCTCGTTTACTATGCGCACGGTGTCAGCAGAGTCATTACCGCCGATGTAAAAGAAGTAACGCACATCGTGCATACGGAATACTTCGAATATTTCCTCGCAATATGCGGCATCGGGCTTATCACGGGTTGAACCTAGTGCGCTTGAAGGCGTTGCCGCTACGCGCTCCAGATTATTTGTAGTTTCTTGGGTGAGGTCAAGGAAATTTTCGTTTATTATGCCATTTACGCCATTTACAGCTCCATACACCTTGGTAATCTGCGGAAACTTGCGGGATTCCAGTACAACGCCTACCAGCGATTGGTTGATTACCGCTGTAGGTCCACCGCCTTGGGCTACTACTACCTTACCTCGTAATTGTTGTTCCATTATATCCTCCTAAAAAAAGGGTAGGACGAATGTCCTGCCCTGTAATATTACTTTAATTATGCCTTATTGTTGCAGCCAAGTACGTTGACTATCTTATGGCGTACCATGTCCCTAAGTGCAGTGCGCGCTTCGCCTAGATACTGGCGCGGGTCAAAATGCTCGGGATGTTCTGCGAAATGCTTGCGTATAGTGCCGGTAAATGCAAGCCTTAGGTCGGAGTCGATGTTTATTTTGCATACCGCCATGCTCGCAGCCTTACGGAGCATTTCTTCGGGTACGCCTTTGGCGTTGTCAAGCTTGCCACCGAATTCGTTTATCATATCCACATATTCGGGCATTACGCTTGATGCGCCATGAAGAACTATGGGGAAATTAGGAAGGCGCCTGCCTACTTCTTCTAGGATATCAAAGCGGAGCTTAGGCTCTCCCTTAAATTTAAATGCACCATGGCTTGTGCCTATTGCTATTGCAAGGCTGTCAACGCCGGTTTTTGCGACGAACTCTTCAACTTCTTCGGGGCGAGTATAGCTTGAATCTTCCTGTGATACCTTAATATCATCTTCAACGCCTGCAAGCCTGCCAAGTTCGCCCTCTACTGTAACGCCTCTATCGTGGGCATAGTCTACAACCTGTTTGGTAAGCTTAATGTTCTCTTCAAACGGGAGATGGCTTCCGTCTATCATTACCGATGTGAAACCGCCGTCTATGCAGCTTTTGCAGGTTTCAAAATCGGGACCATGGTCAAGATGTACTACTATGTCAAGACCGCTTGTTTCTACCGCAGCCTCAATTAGCTTTATTAGATAAGTGTGGTTTGCGTACCTGCGTGCGCCGGCTGATACCTGCAGAATAAGCGGCGCATTTTCCATCTGCGCTGCTTCAACTATTCCTTGGATTATCTCCATATTGTTTACGTTAAACGCGCCAACTGCATAGCCTTCTTTATAGGCTTTTTTGAACATTTCTGTGCTGTTTACTAACGGCATTCCGATGCCTCCTTACATGATTATTTACGTTCCAATTATAGTAGACTTATGCTTTGCTGTCAAACCAGATATTCTGTTAGCGTTGTGAAGTCGCCAAAACGAAAATCCGCCCTATATGAAGGGTAGAAATTTTCGGGGTCAAACATTATTGCGGCTATATCCGCATTTTTTGCGCATTCCATATCTAAGGGTCTATCGCCTATCATACAGCAGCGCTTTTTATCTATATTATATTTATCTATAATATGGTTTAATGCGTCAGGCGAGGGCTTACGAGGGAAAGCGTGTTCTTTTGTTATACAGTGGGCAAAAAGCGGACTTAGATTTTTTGATTCTAATGCCTTTATCGCACTTTTATCCCTGTGTGTAAATATATAGTTGCTGCCGCCTTGTGATACTATTTTCATAAGACAATCTTCAGCGCCCGGGTATAGGGGTATGTTTTTAGCGTTTCTCTTACCTGCATAAAAGGCATATTTTAATAGTATTTCCTCTGTTAAACTATCATCGCCATTGGAAAAATCATGGGCAGCTTCTCTAAGCGTTGCCTTAAGCTTTTCAAGTATTGCTTTTTCGGAGGGCACAGGTAGCAAAAGACTTTTAAGCGCCATAGCAAAATCCTCAGCCATTAGAGGATAGCTGTTAAATAATGTACCGTCAAAATCCCATATAAAATGAGAAAAAATCATGCCTTATCAGGCGAAGGGAGTTCGCTTGTGCAATGTGGGCAGCGAGTAGCCTTATCGGCTACATTTTCAAAGCAGTAGGGGCAGCTGCGCGCCTCGGCTTTGGGGGCTTCTTCCTTTGGTTTCTTTAGGCTGTTTATAGCACGCACAAAGAGGAAAATGCAGAGCGCAATAAGCACAAAGTCTATAACATTTTGCAGGAACAAGCCGTAGTTAAATGTGGCAACACCCGCATCCTGCGCAGCGCTTATAGACGGGTATTTTACATCGCCGCCTCCAAGCTGTATAAATAGACCGCTAACATTTATGCCGCCGGTTATTAAACTTACTATAGGCATAAATATATCATTTACAAGGCTGCTTACTATTTTGCCAAAGGCTCCGCCTATAATAACACCGACTGCCATGTCTATTACATTGCCTTTTACCGCAAAGGCTTTGAACTCATCAATAAATTTCTTCATCATAATAATAACCTCCTTTTAGCTTTGAAAATTTTAACATAGTTCTATCACAGCTTCAACTAGCGTTTATGCGCTTTTCTTGCACTTTTTCTGCGACGCACCGGTTGGGGTTGTTTCTTTTCAAAGGGGTTTTCTCCCTTAATATCAAATAGCTGGTCGCGCAGCTTTGCCGCGCGCTCAAAATCCAGCGAGCCTGCGGCTGAAAGCATCTGGTCTTCAAGTTTTGCAATAAGCTGTTCTCTCTCTTCAGGGCTTAAGCGGCTGCTTTCAATTTCTTCCGTACTCTGGGTTATGGCTATAAGCTCCCTTACCTTGGATTGAACGCTTTCAGGGGTTATGCCGTGTTCCTTATTATACTGCGTTTGTATGCGCCGTCTTCTGTTGGTTTCGTTTATTGCCCGTATCATAGAATTTGTAGGGTTATCAGCGTACATTATAACCCTGCCCTCAGTGTTGCGGGCTGCGCGCCCTATCGTTTGTATTAGAGATGTTTCAGAGCGCAGGAAGCCTTCCTTATCTGCATCAAGTATGGCTATAAGCGAAACTTCGGGTAAATCCAGCCCTTCGCGAAGTAGGTTTATGCCTACCAGCACATCATATGCGCCAAGCCTTAAATCTCTAAGAAGCTCCATGCGTTCAAGCGTTTTAATGTCCGAGTGCAGGTAACGTACCCTTACATCGTTTTCACGCAGAAAATCGGCGAGCATCTCGGCCATTTTCTTTGTGAGAGTTGTAACTAGGGTGCGGAAACCTTTTTCGGTTTCATTGCGTATTTCGCCTATTAAATCGTCAACCTGCCCTGTTGCGGGGCGCACATCTATCTTAGGGTCAAGAAGCCCTGTTGGTCTTATTATCTGCTCTACTATCTGCGAGGAGTTATTAATCTCGTATTCTGCTGGGGTTGCGGATACATATATAACCTGCTTTACGCGCTCTGCAAATTCATCATAGGTAAGTGGTCTATTATCAAAGGCGGATGGCAGGCGGAAACCGTATTTTACAAGTTCCTCTTTCCTAGCCCTATCGCCCGCGTACATGGCGCGTATCTGGGGGATAGTTACATGGCTCTCGTCTATAAAACACAGGAAATCGCTAGGGAAATAGTCTAGCAGAGAATAAGGCGGGTCGCCCGGACTTCGTCCGTCAAAATAGCGGCTATAGTTTTCAATACCTGTGCAAAAGCCTATTTCCCTTAGCATATCAATATCGTATCTGGTGCGCTGTAGTATGCGCTGCGCCTCAAGGAGGTTGCCCTCTTCCTCAAACTTTTCAGCTTGCAGAAGCATATCCTTTCCTATCTGATTTATCCTATCCTCGCGTCCTTCAATTTGGGAAACATAGTGCGAGGCGGGAAATATGGATATATGGTTTATTTGATGTATGGTTTCGCCTGTCGTAAGGTTAAACTCCGACAGCCTATCTATTTCATCGCCGAAAAACTCAACTCTTACACCGTTTTCCTTGCTGCCAGCGGGGATTATATCAACCACATCGCCTCTTATTCTGAACATGCCCCTGTCAACGCCTATGTCGTTCCTATCGTACTGTATTTCTATAAGCTTTCTTGATAGCTTTTCAGGGCTTATATGCATACCGGGACGCAAGGAAATCATCTGCCCTTCGTATTCTGAAGGATCGCCCATGGAATATATACAGCTTACAGACGCTACTATAATAACATCTCTTCTTTCCCTTAGGGCTGCGGTTGCGCTGTGGCGAAGGCGGTCTATTTCCTCGTTTACGGAAGCGTCCTTTTCTATGAATGTATCGCTTGATGCTATATATGCCTCCGGCTGGTAATAATCGTAGTAGGATACAAAATATTCAACCGCGCTGTCTGGGAAAAATGCACGAAACTCGCTGCACAGCTGTGCAGCGAGCGTTTTATTATGCGCAATAACAAGCGTAGGCTTTTGTACCTTTTGAATTATATGCGCCATGGTGAATGTTTTGCCCGAGCCCGTTACGCCAAGCAGTGTTTGCTTAGGGTAGCCTGCTATTACTCCACGGCTAAGCGCTTCTATAGCCTGCGGCTGGTCTCCCGTAGGGGAAAATGGCGCTTTTACTACAAAACGGGACATTATTTGAGTATTATGTCTTCCCTTAGGCGATAGATAGTTGCGCCTCTACCCTTATGGCAGAATGCATCTACAAACCAGTCTATCTTCTTTTCAGCATCGTACTGTGGAAGACCGTAGCGTATTCCCTTGCGTTTTTCACCTCTCATATTAGAGTCTGTCCAAAATACGCTGTCGGATTCTGCATCATAATCCTTTGTAAAAATAAGGCTGTGCGCTCCTTTGCCGTAGTAATAGTCGGCGCTCATTTGAAAATAATCGCCTTTTTTTACATTTTTCATAAACTCGCGGGCAAGTTTTTTATTCTCCTTTTTGGAAAGGTCCTTATCGTACTTAAACTGAAAGGCAGCCAAAAAGGGGTTGCCGGATGAAGCGGGTATATTTTCCCATTCTATGCCGTAGTAGTAGGGCTTGCTCTCTTCCTTTGGCAGATTGTTTGGTATAACAAGCTCTACATCAGGGTATTCTGCCATGCGGTATTTATCTTTAGCCTTGGTAAAAACATATACCGTGAAGTTTTTACACAGATATTTATCCCCCGAATAGTGGGCGGATTGCAGCCTGCCTGCCGCTGCATCGTACAGCGCCTTAGCTTCAAGCAGTATGTCGTCTATAAAAGCTTCCCTTGCGCTTAAGTTTTCAGTGAAAGCAAAGGATGGGAAGAGCAATACTATAATTGCAAATACGGACAAAAACTTTTTCATGTCGGCTCCTTTCAAAATAAAGCTTGTGTAAATTATACACTTAAAGCAACTCAATAACAAACTTTTAAAACAACACTCTTCATGATATACTTTTCATACAAAGGAGAGGAGGTATTAAGTGGCATCCTTTGTTGATAGAGCAAAAGTTAGTTTTAAGGCAGGTAACGGTGGCAACGGCAGTGTTTCCTTCCACAGAGAGAAGTTCGTAGTAAACGGCGGTCCCGATGGTGGCGATGGCGGAAAAGGTGGAAACATAGTGCTTGTTGCGGACAGCAATCTGCATACACTGCTAGACTTTAGGTACAAGAAAAAATACCATGCTGAAAATGGCGCGCCAGGTGCATCAAGAAACCGCACAGGTAAATCCGGACAGGATTTAGTTATCCCGCTTCCTGTTGGCACAGTAGTGTTTGAAGAGGAAAGCGGAAGGCTAGTTGCGGATATGTCTGAAGACGGTAAACAAAAAGTGCTATTGCATGGCGGAAACGGCGGCTTTGGTAATGCCCGATTTGCAACTGCCACAAGGCAGGCGCCTAACTTTGCAAAGCCCGGTATTGAAACAATTGAAAGGCGTTTTATATTGGAGCTTAAATCCATAGCCGATGTAGGGCTTGTGGGTTTTCCAAATGTGGGTAAAAGCAGTATATTAGCAAGGGTTACAAAGGCTAGACCAAAAATCGCCGCCTATCACTTTACTACTCTAACGCCCAACCTTGGCATATGCTCATATGCCGGGCAGAGCTTTGTAATGGCAGATATTCCGGGACTTATAGAAAACGCAAGCGAGGGAGCTGGGCTTGGTTTTAACTTCCTGCGCCATGTTGAAAGAACTAGGTTTTTAATACATGTGGTAGATGTTTCGGGCAGCGAAGGAAGGGACCCTGTAGAAGACTACCACCTTATAAATAAAGAGCTTTCGCGCTATGGCGAGCTTGACAAAAAAGTTATGCTTATTGCAGCCAACAAGACTGACATCATGCATGATGAGGATAATTTAACCCGCCTTAGGGAAGCTGTGGGAGATATTCCGGTATATCCCGTAAGTGCTGCAACAGGAGAAGGCTTTAATGAATTATTAGGCAAAACAGTAGAGCTATTATCTATAGTTGAAGCTGAGCCTTTCTTTGAAGAGGAAGAGCTAATGTCTGATATAGATGTAGAGGAATTTACCGTCGAAAAGATAGCCGAAAGAGAATATTCAGTAAGCGGCAAATCTATAGATATGCTTATAAAATCCGTAAACTTTAGCGATTATGAAAGCCTTCAATGGTTTCAGAGGACGCTTCGCAAAAGCGGCATAATAGACGCCCTTAAAGAGGCAGGCTGCGAAGAGGGCGACAGTGTGCATATGGGCGATTTAGAATTTGACTATATAGAATAAGGAGGAATTATGCTTTTAAGTTCAAGCCAGAGAGCAAAGCTAAGGGGGCTTGCAAACACCATGCCCGTAGTGCTTTACATAGGCAAGGATGGTATAAACGATGCAACTATAAAGGAAGTATACGATTTGCTTAACGCAAAGGAGCTTATAAAATGCGCTGTTCAGCGCAATGCGCCCCTTAGCGCAAAAGAGGCGTGCGAAATTATATGCGAAAAACAGGGTGCTGTACCTGTGCAGGTTATAGGCTCCAAATTTATAATATACAGGCGAAATGAAAAAGAACCTAAAATAGAAATATAGCGTTTAAAAACATAGGCGCACTATTTTAAGAGGGGAGAGGAGCATGGCAAGGGAAAACTACGAACTGCTGGCACTTTTTATGCGGTACTGGTTCGTGTTTTTAATGCTTGTGATTAGCATTAGGGCTGTAAGGCTTATGGCTAAAGAGCGCCATGAGTATAAAAAGCTTATAGATTCTCTTCCCGATGCCGGGCTTATAGGCGAAATAGTAGATATTACAACAGGCAACAGCTATCCATTGCCTAGGGAGGGGGATATAAGCAATAAGGCGGGGGCTGATATTAGGCTTATATATTTGCCGCGCAGCCTGAGCATACATTTTGAATTTGTTCCAAGGAAGGGCATACGCTTAAGCCCCGTAAAAAGAAACACTACTGCACTTATGGATGGTATACCCCTATATGAAAGACCTTATGCCCTACACGGTTCATACATACAGGCGGGTTCCTATACATTAAGAGTACGCCTTTTTGAAGGTGTAGATGTGCCCTACAGCAAAAGGCTAAGCACATCAATGGACGATAGCGAAGGCTGGAGCGAGCGAACATGGGATTTTGCTGCCGATGATTATCTTTACCATATGCAAACAGATGTTAATTACGAGAGCGATTATGATTATAACTACTATAGCCATCAAGAGTATGACTATGGTTACGAAGATGAGGAAGGATACACAAAGGGCTTTGATTTAGCTCCTCCTAGCGGCGTGGCAAAAAAAGAGGACGATTATGAGGAAGAATAAGAAACGCCTTAACAAAAAGCGCATTAATAAAAAACCTCTTGTAAATAAGCTCGCCTTTACCATAGTACTGTTTATATTCAGCGGTTTTGCGATGCTTACTGTTAAAAACATGGATATGCAGACGTTGGTAATTTCCATAGCGGTACCGCTTATATTCCTAATGTCTACAACGCTTATACCCAAAATATTTTTTGCAGATAAGCTGCTTTTATCCTTGGTAAATTTCCTATGCTCGCTTGGTGTGCTTGTGCTGTATCGTATGGACCCTGCAAAGGGTGTAAATCATGCAATAAACTATGTTGTAGGGCTAATCACCATGGTAGTGATTATGTTGGTGGTTAAAAACCTATCGCGCTTTAGGAAGCTTTTTCCTATTATAGGACTATTTTCAATAGCTATGCTTGCCCTGCCTGTGGTAGGAGGAAAGGAAATAGGCGGCGCGAAGGCATGGATACAGATAGGCTCCATAGGCTTTCAGCCCAGCGAAGTTGTAAAAATAATGCTGGTTGTGGCAAACGCCTATTTTTTATCAAAGAAAAAAATATTCTATTCCATGGCATTTACAGGTATGTGTCTGCTTTTATTGGTGCTGCAAAGGGACCTTGGTACCGCGCTATTATACTATGTAGTTACACTTATTATGATGTTCGTTGCAAGCGGTAGCTGGGCTTTGCTTGCCGGCGGAGTAATAGGCGCAGGCGCTGTTGCTGTGCTTGGTTACTCCTTGCTTAAGCGTATAGGTTTTGCACACCTTGAAAGGCGGCTTTTGGCTTGGCTAAATCCTTGGGGTAACTATAAAGATGCAGGTTATCAAACAGTGCAGTCGTTACTTGCCATAGTAAACGGTGGGGCATTTGGGCTTGGGCTTGGAGCAGGCAATGCTTCTCAAATCCCCGTAAAGGAAACCGACTTTATATTTCCATTTATATTAAACGAATTTGGTATGATATTCGGGGTATGCTTGGTGCTTATATATATAATAATATTTTTAAGGGGCATAGCAGTAGCTATGAGGTGCAACCATAGGATGCATAGCCTTATGGCTGCGGGCTGCAGCTTCTTTATAGCCTTTCAAACCTTTGTAATAATAGGTGGCAATATAAATATGCTGCCTATAACAGGTGTAACGCTTCCATTTGTTAGCTATGGCGGTACATCCCTTCTTAGCAGCATGGGTATGATGGGTGTAATTCAAGGCATAGCAAGCATAAATAAAAGGCATATAATGCAAGATGAACTCCTTGCCGATATAGGGGAAGGGCTAGCATGAAGAATCTCAGGAGTATGCTAAGGAAAGCTGCGCTTGTTATGACGGTACTATTGCTATCCCTTGTGGTGTTCGGCGCATACAATGTGTCAACACAAGGCAATAGATGGTTTTCATCAAGCGCCAACACTCATTTAAGGGAGCTTAGGGCTAATGCCACAGCCGGCAATGTATACGATAGAATGGGCGTTCTTCTTGCTACTACAGATATAAACGGTAAGCGCGTATACAATCCCGATAGCAATATAAGGCGCTCTATGGTGCATGTGCTGGGTGACAGGCAAAACAACGTAGGCTATGGTGTTGAAGCTTTTATGGCTAATAGGCTTTACGGCTTTGATACTTCGCCCCTTGTAAGGCTTACCCACGCAATAAGAGGTGAAAAACTAAAAGGGAATGACTTAAGGCTTACCGTTGACTCTAATCTATCATCACGTATTGCTAGGCTTTTTCCAAAGGACCATAAGGGCGCATGTGTGGTTATGAACTACCGCACGGGAGAAGTGCTAAGCCTACTTAGCTTCCCCAATTTTGACCCCGATAATATAACAGAGGCTACCAAGCAGGACAGGAACCGTCCCTTCTGGAACAATGCCACAAGGTGGGTAAGCGCCCCGGGTTCTACATTCAAGGTGATTACGCTTGCAAGCGCGCTTCAAAACATTAATAATATAGAGAATGAAACCCTTAACTGCAGCGGTATAATAGAGTTTCCAGGCGGCAGACATAACCTTCTTGATGCAGGCAAGGCGGTGCATGGGAATATATCATTAAAACAGGCGTTTACTAAGAGTTGCAATGTGGTTTTCGGCTCGCTCGCCCTAAGGCTTGGTGATGCGCAGCTTTCAAACACTGCCGCAGCCTTTGGTATAGGCGATTATTTCCTGTTCAGGGATTTTGTTGTGGAAAACTCCTCATACCCTAAGCACAACCGTACTCAAAGCGAGATAGCTTGGACTGGCGTTGGGCAGAGCGCCTTGCAGATAAGCCCGCTTCATATGTGCATGATAGCTTCCTCAATAGCAAACGGCGGGGATATGATGGAGCCTCAGCTGCTGCTTAGGGAAATAAACCCTAATAACGAAGTTAAAGAACAATTTTCGCCTAGAGTTTACAAAAAAGCTTTAAGTAAGGAACATGCCAAAATTATTTCAAACTATATGTATAGCGTAGTTCAAAGCGGAACAGGTACAGGAGCTAGAGTAAAGGGCTACAGGATATGCGGCAAGACAGGTTCTTCTGAGATAGACAATCAAGAAAAAAGCAACGCATGGTTTATTGGCTTTATAGACGAGGAAAATTACCCCTATGCCGTGTGCGTTGCTGTTATGAATGCAGGCAGCGCCGGTAAGGTCGCGGCGCCGCTTGCTGGAGAAATATTTAAAGCAATACTAGGAGTAAGGTGATTACAGGCTTCCGCTTCTTCCGCCGTATGAACGCCCTGATGAGCTTGAAAAGCTGCTGCTTCCCCCACCACTACTGCTTTTGCTGCTGCTTTCTATTTTGGTTTTTGTTTCCGTCATATATAGGTATATATCGTTGGAGTGTGCAAGCTTTAAACTTCCGGGCAATACATAATTTGCTGCGCTGCTTTGGCTTTTCATTCTGCGCATATCTTTAGCGAATATACTTATGGCAATAGCTGCAATTATTGCAGATATTACAAATATATATGGTACATATTGCGTCAATATCTCTACCTTTGTTTTGGGTGTTAGCGCTTTTTGTAGGTAATCCATATAGTTAAGCATTGCATTATAATAGTCCCTGCCAGGAAGGTGAGGTTTTAAAACATTATACAGGTCATCCTGGCTTTCGCCTGCAAGCATTTCTCTTGCGGTGCCGTAGCTTGCTTCGCCGTATGCACCCCTTTTACCTATATCAAAGCAGAAGGCGAACGCTACATAGCTTTCCATATTTTCATAATCGCGAACTGATTCATAGTATTCAGCGGCGAATCTTTCAGCACTAAAGCCCTTAGAGTTGTTAGTGGTAATTATAATAAGGTCTGAGCCTGTACTTTCGTATAGCTCGCTCGCCCTTCTGTTTAGCACATCAATTTCTTCGGCGCTAAAAAAGCCAGTGTCGTCAAACACATGCTTATCTAAAGCAAGCGCAGGTACGCTTATAGCAAGGCAAGAAATTAGTATAGCGGTTATTAAAACTATCAATAAAGTTATTTTTTTCATAATATCACCTAAACTGTAAAATCAAGGACATAATAAATGTAATTATTGCGGAAGAACCTGCAAATATGCCAAGAAACCAGCCTATGGCTTTGGGAACTGACATAGGTATATCGCATGTAAGCTGTTCTGTTTGTCCGTTTATTGCAAAGGTATAGGTTTTATCTGCCTTTTTTGTGGTTATTAGCCACATTGGATATAGCGCAGGGTAGCAGGTGCCGTCAGGCACATTAATCTTTGTGGATATAGGCACGACGGATTCATAACCAAGCACGGTTGAGCGCAGTTCATTTTGCATACTCCGGGCTATACGCTCATCAGCCCTCTTTTTGCTATCTTCTATGGCTACATCGGCTCTACTTGCCTGCGCGCCTGAAAGCACTTCGGGTACATAGGGGAGAGCGTCTTTAGTGTTATATGGCTCAAGCGATTCAGTTAGCTTATTATCCGTTTTTTCGCTTGCGTCAACGGGCAGGTCTTTAAAATCAACAGTGCCGGCTCGCCTTATGCGGTAGTGGCGCGTTTGGGTTATGCGGTAATTCCCCCGTCTAAATGAGCGCACCCTTTTGGCGGAGTAAGTTATATCAGCATCCGCGGTGCAGCTAAAGAGCCAGTAGGGTACATATAGCTTTCTTATTTCGTCTATTTGGTTATTCTTCTTAAACAGATTGGGTATAAGCTTCTTGTTTTTAAAGTAATTTTTGAAAAGCTCAACCGCCCTGTCTTTGCTTACCTTAAAGGGTATTACGGAATCGGGTCTTGTGCCGGGGGTAAATTGAGCAGGTATTATAGAAGGGCTACCACAAAATGCACACTCTGTTGCGACGGTGGTTTCATCGGTTATAAGCTCTGCTCCGCATGATGAACAGTTGAAAGTGCGTGTGCGGTTAAGTTCCTCATCGCTAAAACCTTCGTCTTTAGCTTGCCAATTTGTACCCTCCTTAAAGCTTTCACTTTCCTTTTCGATTTCAATAGCTTGTTTAAGGGATTCAACTTCAAACTGGCTGCCGCAACTTGAACATGCCATTTCCTTAGCGTTGCCATCAAAAGTAAGCGAGCTGCCACAGGAAGGGCATTTATATGTTATTGTTGCCATTTGTACCTCCTTGTCAATATACTTTTTCTGCGCATATTCTAGCAGAGTATGAATATTTTGTAAATAATGATAGCTTATACTTATCTCAGCCTAAATCAGCTTTATATTGCGCGCCTTTTCCGATTTGACTTTGCTTTGCTCAGTCAACGTAGCGCCACTATGTTTCCTTCGCCAAGCTTCGCCAAATCAAAAAAAACTCGCTGCAATCTATGCGCTGCTTTAAACTGAGATAAGTATTACTTGTAAAAAAGAGCTGCATATGCTACAATTTAAAGGTCAAAGAAGGTTAGACTTTTTGACTGGGAGGAGAAAAATGAGGCTAAGCGATATAATAGAAGAATTTATAAAGGGTATGCTTTCCCCAAGCGTAGGGGAGATACGCCTTCAGCGCAACGAGCTTGCTGAATATTTCAGCTGTTCTCCATCTCAAATAAACTATGTTCTGTCAACGCGCTTTACGCCCGCACACGGCTATATTATAGAAAGCAGGCGCGGTGGCGGGGGGTTTATAAGCATAACCCAGATAAAGCCGAAGACAGCACAGCAGCTGGACCATCTGCTTAACAACCTAATTGGAAGCTCCATAGACGATAGGCAGGCAAATGCACTATGCAAACAGCTTTTAAGGCACGATATAATAAACAAGAGAGAGGCGCGCCTCATGTGCGCCGCCACATGCAATAAGGCATTAAATGTTTCCCTATCAAACGGCATGAAGGATGAAGTTAGAGCCAACATATTAAGAAGTATGTTACTATCCCTTGTAAAGGGAAACCAGTTGGAGGAAGAAAATGATCTGTGAAATTTGTAATAAAAACGAAGGCAATATAGTTTTTCAAGTTTATAATAATGGAAAAATGATAACTAGAACAATATGCTCCGAGTGTGCTGTTGCTGCGCAGAACCAGTTTTTTAAGGCGCTGCGTATAGTGACAAACAATGTAAACCAGAAGAGTAAGCAGACTAGGAGCGTTGCGAGGCTGCCGGAAAGCATATGTACTAGCTGCGGCACTGCGATATCGGAAATAACTGAAGACACTCTTCTTGGTTGCCCTAATTGCTATGATGTGGCAAGGGTACAGCTTGCTAAGCTAAAGCAAAAGGATAAAGCTGAAAATACTGAAGAGGGAGAAATTGCGCAGCCAAAGGATATACTTGCGCAAATGCATCATGAGCTAAGAAGCGCAATAGTAATGCAGGATTTTGAACTTGCAGCAAGCATAAGGGATAAAATCCGTAAAACCGAGGAAACGCTTTTAGTAGAGGGTGATGGTGATGAATAAACTGCTTATATCAAGGCGCGCAAGTCTATCAAGAAATTTTAGCGACCTTCCATTTCCTAACAAGATGGATAAGGAGCAGAGAGAAACAGGGCTTGCTAGGGTTTCTCTTGCGCTTTACAGCGGCAGGGAAGTGTTTAAACAGGTATATAAGGGTGATGGCATAGGTCTATCAGGCGCAGGCTTTTTTGCATCAGCAATGGAAGATATACTTTCAAAGGAAAATGTAAACCTTTTTGAAAACAGTACCGGTAATGTATTTGTAATAGCAGGTGATGAGGACTGTGTTAAAGTACAAAGCATTTTTGAAGGTGAGCAGGATAAAGCTATTTACCTTATAGAGAACATAGCATCCCATATATTTAAGGCTTATTCACCGGCTTATGACCCGCAGTTTGGTTACCTTACCGCAAGACCTGCGCTAGCAGGCACCGGTATAGAACTTTCAGCGCTAATACATCTTCCGGTTACAAGCCTACTACGGCAGGTATCATCTGCTAAAAAAACACTTAAAGAGGAAACAAACTGTGTGTTATCCCCTATAAGCAAGGGGCGTAACCCCTCATGCCTTTACGAAATAAAATGCATGGGAGAAGGTGCAGATAGTATGAAAGAGAGCTTGGATAACGCGCTAAATAAGCTATATACGCAGGAGAGCTTGCTTGCAAAAAGGGTGTTAAGTAATCCGCGCTCATCTCTGTACGATAAGATACATAGAGCTTATGGTGTGTTGTGCCATGCAAGGCGCATAACTATGGAGGAGTTTCTATCCCTCTGGTCGCTTTTACGCTTGGGGGCGGAAAACAAAGCTATAGACATAAGCATAGAAAAGGTGGACAGCCTGCTTAAACCATCAAGCCGTGTGCATGAGCGCTTGAGAAACAACTCAAACGAAAGAAACTATATAAGAGCCGATGAAATAAGGCGGCTACTTAAGGAGGAATAACATGTCGCTATACGGAAAGTTAAGCCCGAAGGCGAGAAAAGTAATGGAATATGCACAGCAAAGCGCTGTGGATATGCANCATAGATATTTTGGAACCGAGCATCTGCTAATAGGTTTAGTAAAGGAAGCGAGNGACGATGTACCTTCATTACCTAAACATATAACGCAAAGCACTGTGAAGGATACCGTATCCCAGCTTTANGCGCAGCAGGATGAGCCTGTTAAAGCGNTGGAGCTTACCCCTAAAATGAAGGCTTTGATAGAAAAAGCTGTGCTTTTTATACAAAAAAGCCAATCGCAGAATGTAACCACGCCGCTTATGTGGAAATTGCTACTTGAGGAAAACAGTTCCGTTGCGGTAAGGATTTTATCAGTATTCGGTTGTGATACGCAGGTACTTAAGGAAGAAGCCGAAACCAGCCTTAAAAGAAAGCTCAGCGGAGAAGGTGATGAAAGTTCTACCCTAATGCGCTTTGGCAGGGATTTAACCCGTATGGCNAGNGANGGCTTGCTTGACCCTGTTATCGGCAGGGAAAAAGAGATAAAGCGCATAGTGCAGATACTTTCAAGGCGTAAGAAAAATAACCCAATACTAATAGGCGAGCCTGGGGTTGGAAAAAGCGCTGTTGTTGAAGGTCTGGCTATGAAAATGCACAAGGGAGAGATACCCGAAACCTTGCGGGATAAAAAGCTAGTATTGCTTGATGTAAGCAGTATAGTTGCCGGAACCAAATACAGGGGCGAATTTGAGGAACGCATGAACGGTATAGTTGATGAGGTTCGCAGCCGCAAAGATGTAATGCTTTTTATAGATGAAATACAGATGATAGTAGGCGCAGGACGCGCAGAGGGCAGCATAGATGCCGCAGGCATATTAAAGCCAGCTCTTGCAAGGGGAGAGATACAGCTCATAGGCGCAACTACTATTAATGACTATCGCAAGAGCATAGAAAAGGATAGCGCCCTGTCAAGAAGGTTGCAGCCTGTAATGGTTGAAGAGCCCTCAAGTGAAGATAGTGTTCTAATAATCCATGGATTGAAAGATAAATATGAGCAGCATCACAAGGTTAAAATAACTGATGAGGCTATAGAAGTTGCCGTTAAATACAGCGTGCGCTATATTAACGATAGGTTCCTGCCCGATAAGGCTATAGACTTAATAGACGAGGCGGCATCGGCTAAGCGCATTAAGGCTATGGATACGCCTGAATATATTAAGCTTATGGAAGAAGATGTAATAAAAACCGGTGAACTTAAGAAGGCTGCTATAGAAAAGCAGGAATATGAGAAAGCTGCAGATATTAGGGATAGGGAGCGCAGGCTTAGAGGCGTTCTTATAAAATCCCGCGAGAACTGGAAAAAAGAGCTTGAAGATAATATGCTATCCATAAACAAGGATGATATAGCCTCTGTCGTGTCCGGTTGGACGGGCGTTCCTGTTAATCAGATGACAAGGGAGGAATCCGAAAGGCTGCTTAACCTTGAGAAAGAGCTGCATAAAAGGCTCGTTGGGCAAAATGAAGCTGTGTCAGCTGTAAGCCGTGCGCTAAGGCGCGCAAGCGCAGGTATGCAAGACCCTAAGCGTCCGCTTGGTTCATTTATATTCCTAGGTCCCACAGGCGTTGGCAAGACAGAACTATGCAAAGCGCTGGCTGAAGCTATGTTTGGCGATGAGGAAGCAATTATCCGCCTTGATATGAGCGAGTACATGGAAAAGCATACTGTATCACGTATGGTAGGTTCGCCCCCCGGCTATGTAGGCTTTGAGGAAGGCGGTCAGCTTACAGAACTTGTAAGGAGAAAGCCCTATTCAGTAGTACTGTTTGATGAAATAGAAAAAGCGCATCCCGATGTATTCAATATGTTGCTTCAAATACTTGAGGACGGCAGGCTTACAGATAACATGGGCAAAGTTACCAATTTTAGAAATACTATAATAGTTATGACGAGTAATCTTGGAGCGCAGAGTATATTTAGCGGCAGGTCGGTAGGCTTTGGCGTTGAAGCGGGAGAATTACCCGATTATGACATCATGAAACAGCACGTGCTTGACGAAACCAAAAAGCAGTTTAAGCCCGAATTTATAAACCGCCTTGATGAAATAATAGTATTCCATGCGTTAAACACTGATGAGATGAAAAAGATAGCAACTATAATGCTGGGTAAGGTACAGGAGCGCCTTGGCGCACATTCCTTAAGCTTAAGCTTTGGCGATGAGCTGCTTGAATTTATAGTAAAAGAAGGCTTTAACCCCAAGTTTGGCGCAAGACCGCTTAGAAGAGCGATACAAAGGCTTATAGAAGACCCGCTGAGCGATTATATATTAAGCGCCCAAAAATCTGCTGCTTGCGGTGAAGTATGCTCAATAGAAGCATATATGCAGGACGGCAAGATAGCATTCAGAAAAGCTGAGGAAAAAGAAAAGACAGCCGTTCAATAAAGCTATATAAGTTTTAAGCTTAGTGTTTGCTATAAGATACGGTGAAATTAAGCGAAACTGAATGCTTATAGACAACAGTATATTTTTGCGATAGGTATTTTATTTAGCGTAATAAAAAAAGCCCTATTTCCCTTTGCTTTTCAAGGCGAAAAGGGCTTTTCAAATTAGCGAAAATATGGTATAATATTTAAGGTTCGGGTGAGCTAAAAACTGCCCGCAGCATGAGAGGGCATACCCTCTTTTTTAAGGAAGGAAGGCTTAATGTCAAACGAAGGGAACAAAAATAATATTTCCGATATTATAGCAGCAACTACGCATGTAAATGCCACTTACGACGAAAGTCAAATACAGGTGCTTGAAGGGCTTGAAGCTGTTAGAAGGCGCCCCGGTATGTATATAGGTACAACAGATGTTGCAGGTCTTGAACACTTGGTGTACGAAATTGTGGACAACTCTATCGACGAGGCGCTTGCCGGCTATTGCGAAAATATAGAAGTGCTATTAAATGCGGACGGTTCCGTAACCGTTCAGGACGATGGACGCGGCTTCCCTGTGGGAATCCACCCTAAATTAAAGCGCCCTGCGGTTGAGGTGTGCCTTACTATGCTGCACGCAGGCGGTAAGTTTGACGGTGCAGGCTACAAGGTATCAGGGGGCCTACACGGCGTAGGCGCTGCGGTTGTAAATGCGCTAAGCAAAAAGCTAACTGTTACTGTGCATCAAAACGGAAAAATATATGAGCAAAGCTATGAGCGCGGCAAGCCGCTTGGCGATCTTGAGATAATAGGCGAAACCCATGTTACAGGCACTATAATTTGTTTCCTTCCGGATATTAAATCCAAAGATAATCCGGACGGTGTGTTTGATGAGGGCGTATCTTTCAGGCTTGAAACCCTGCGCTCAAGGCTTAGGGAAATGGCATTCCTAAACAAGGGTATAAATATTTTTATAGGCGATTATCGTCTGGAAGAACCTTTTGAAAAAAACTTCCACTTTGAAGGCGGCATTCAGGAATTTGTAAAATATATAAACAGAAACAAAACCGTACTCTTTGATGAACCTATATACATAGAGGGTGTTAAAAATGATGTTGCTGTTGAAGTTGCCATGCAATATAACGACAGCTATGTTGAAAACACTTTTAGCTTTGCAAACAACGTGCGCACGCCGGAGGGCGGAACGCATCTTTCTGGTTTTTATACCGCGCTTACAAGCACTATTAACGATTATGCCCGCAAATATAAAATACTTAAGGATTCCGATGCTAATTTAAAAGGCGAAGATGTAAGGGAAAGCCTTGTTGCGATAATATCTGTAAAAATGCACGAACCCCAGTTTGAAGGACAGACCAAGTCCAAGCTTGGCAACAGCGATGTTAGGGGAGTTGTTTCAAGCACCGTTTCAGAGGGTCTATCCAACTTCCTTGAGGAAAATCCCGGCGTTGCAAGGGCAATACTGGATAGGTGCCTTGCCGCCGCGAGAGCAAGAGAAGCTGCACGCAAGGCTAGGGAACTTACTAGGCGCAAAACCGTGCTTGAAAGCGCAGCGCTCCCAGGTAAACTAGCGGACTGTTCCGAAACAGACCCCGCTAAGTGCGAGCTATTTATAGTAGAGGGCGACAGCGCGGGGGGGAGCGCAAAAACAGGCAGGGATAGGCATTATCAGGCTATACTTCCTCTAAGGGGAAAAATATTAAATGTAGAAAAAACGCGCGTTGATAGGGCGCTTGCAAATGCGGAAATAAAAAATATGATAACCGCTTTCGGCTGCGGCATAGGCGATGATTTTGATATAAATAAGCTAAGGTATCACCGTATAGTATGCATGACAGACGCCGATGTTGACGGCGCGCATATTAGGGTGCTGCTGCTTACTTTCTTCTACCGCTACATGAGGCCGCTTATAGATAAGGGCTATGTATATATAGCTATGCCCCCGCTCTATAAGGTAAGCAAAGGTAAGAAGGAGGCTTATGTATACGACGATGCGGAGCTTGAAAAGCTGCTTGACGAAATAGGCAGAGACCCTATGCCTGAACTGCAGCGCTACAAAGGTCTTGGAGAAATGTCTGCTGAGCAGCTATGGCAAACTACAATGAACCCTGAAACGCGCACCATGCTTAGAGTAAGCAGCGAAGATGCAGTCGCTGCGGATGAAACCTTAAGCCTTCTTATGGGCGATCAGGTTGAGCCAAGGCGCAATTTCATCAGGGATAACTATGACATGGTAACCGATTTAGACCTATAAGAGGATATTATGAGCGATATTAAAGATAAAGTAATAGTTACGGAGCTAGAATCCGAGGTAAAAAAATCATTTATAGCATATTCTATGGCAGTAATAATAAACCGTGCTTTACCTGACGTAAGGGACGGGCTTAAGCCTGTTCACCGTAGAATTTTATATGACATGAATGAGCTTGGCATGACGCCCGATAAGCCCTTTAGAAAAAGCGCTCGTATAGTAGGTGATGTGCTTGGTAAATATCACCCGCATGGCGATTCCAGCGTTTATGGGGCAATGGTGCGCCTTGCGCAGGATTTTAATATCCGCTATATGCTGGTGGAGGGACAGGGTAATTTCGGCTCCGTAGACGGTGATGGCGCCGCCGCTATGCGTTATACCGAAGCTAGGCTAAGCCGTCTTGCTATGCATCTTATAGGTGAAATAGATAAAGATACTGTGGATTTTTACCCCAACTTTGATGCCACCCTTATGCAGCCTGCGGTGCTGCCTGCAAGGTTCCCTAACCTTCTTGTAAACGGCTCAAGCGGCATAGCTGTTGGCATGGCTACAAATATACCGCCGCATAACCTTGGCGAAGTGGTAGACGCCGCTGTCGCCTTGATAGATAACTCCGATATAGACCTTGATGGTCTTATGGAGTATATAAAAGGACCGGACTTCCCAACGGGAGGTACAATACTCGGTTTAAGCGGAATAAGGGAAGCCTACTATACGGGTAGAGGACGCATAGTGGTACGCGCCAAAAGCGAGATTGAATCTCTCCCCAACGGGCGCGACCGTATAATAATCAACGAAATACCCTATCTTGTAAATAAAGCTAGGCTAATTGCAAAAATTGCGGAGCTTGTACACGATAAACGCATAGACGGTATAAGCGATATACGAGATGAGAGCGATAGAAACGGTATGCGTATAGTAATAGACCTAAAGCGCGATGCAAATGCTCAGATTGTGCTAAATCTATTATATAAGCATACTCAGCTTCAGGATACATTCGGTGTAATAATGCTTGCGCTTGTAGACAATAAGCCCTGCATACTATCTCTTAAAGAGATGCTTGAGTACTATATTGACCATCAGGTTGATGTTGTAACAAGGCGCACTAAATATGAGCTTGATAAGGCGGAAGCGCGTGCCCATATCTTAGAAGGTTTACTAAAGGCGCTTGATAATATAGACGAAGTCGTGCGCATTATCCGCTCCTCGCAGGATACGCCAACCGCAAAGGAACGCCTTATAGATAGATTCGGTTTTTCAGATAAACAAGCTCAGGCAATACTCGATATGCGTCTAGCACGCCTAACTAACCTTGAAGCAGATAAGCTCCAAGCAGAATACGATGCTCTTCAAGAAAAAATCGCTTACTATAAGCTGCTGCTATCAGATAGAACAAAGCTTATGGAAGTTATCAAAGAAGAGATACTCGCTATACGCAATAGGTTTGCAGATGAAAGGCGTACCGCTATATCGCCTATCGAAGGCGAAATAGACATAGAAGACCTTATTCCCAAGGATTCTATGGTAGTCACCATGACGCATTTTGGTTATGTGAAACGCCTGCCTCAGAGTACATATCGCTCTCAAAACAGGGGTGGCAAGGGCATAATAGGCATGTCTACCCGAGATGAAGACTATGTTGAAAAGATGTACATAGTGCATTCGCACAGCGATATGCTGTACTTTACTGATAGGGGACGGGCGTACGGTCTTAAATGCTACGAGATACCCGAGGCAAGCAGAACGGCAAGGGGAACAGCTATTGTAAACCTATTGCAGCTTGAAGGCGGCGAAAAGGTAACCGGCATGCTTCCCATACCCGATAGGGATAGCGACGACATGCTCCTTATGGCTACAAAACAAGGTAGGATTAAAAAGACTGCCTTGTCGGAGTTTTCTAACCTCAGAAACGCGGGTATTATTGCCATTAATCTTGTAGATGATGATGAACTTATAGGCGTTGAACTAACCGACGGCAACCAAGAAATAATGATTGCTACAAAGAAGGGCAAGAGCATACGCTTTAGTGAAAACGAAGTCCGCATGATGGGTAGGAACACCCAAGGCGTTAAGAGCATAGAACTTGATGAGGGAGATGAAGTTATATCACTTGCAATAGTAGATGAAGATAAACAGGTTCTATGCATTACGGAAAAGGGCTATGGCAAGCGTACCCTGATAGACGAATACCGTCTGCAAGCCCGTGGCGGGAAGGGCGTTGCGGTTATGAAGCTATCTAAAAAGACGGGTAATTTAGCTTCAGTGCTTATGGTATCCGAAGAAGACGAACTTATGCTCATAACTGATGACGGTACCATTATAAGGACTCCAATAACGGATGTGCGTATAATGGGTAGAACTACTCAAGGTGTACGCCTTATGCGCGTAGCAGACGATGCTGTAATAGTTGATGTTGACATAGTCGCTGAGGAAGACGATGACGATAATACAAATGAAGATGAGCATCTTCCCGCGCCTTTTGACGATATAGAAGAAGATGTAAACTTAGAAGATAACGAGGAAGATTTTTAATTAAAGTGCAGCGTCGCCAAAACAAAGGGAGTTTATATGAAGGGTAGGCAGAGCCTAATAGAGGGGATATCCGTGCTTGGCATAGCGGGGCTTATTTGCAAGGTAGTAGGCGTACTATACAAAATTCCCCTTGCGCGCACTATAGGTCCCCTTGGAATGGGGGTATATCATCAGGTTTTCCCTACATATAATCTTTTGCTTACTATTTCTTCCGCCGGAATACCGGTAGCAATATCCCGCATGGTTGCGGCAAGTATAGCGGATGAAGACCATGCAAAGGCAAAAAACATATTTAGCATAGCGCTTAAAATACTGTTTGTGGTTGGCTTGTTAGGCANCCTGCTTATGGTGTTTTTAAGCTCTATGCTTTCAAATGCCAAGGGCACTCCGGAAGCTATGAACAGCTTTATTGCAATATCTCCCAGCCTGTTCTTTGTATGTGTTATGAGTGCATATAGGGGCTATATGCAGGGTAGAATGCGCATGATACCAACGGCAGTGTCGCAGCTAATAGAACAGGTAGGCAAGGTGTTTGTAGCCATGCCGTTAGCGTATATAGGTATGCAAAGAGGCGGGCATGTAGATGGCGCTGCAGGGGCGCTGCTTGGCATATCCATAGCTGAGGCTGCTGCCCTAATATATATGATTGTAGATTCCAAAAGAAATACGGTTCCAAATACATCTATAAAGCCCATTACGGCAGATAGGCAATCAACCCGCAATCTATCAAGGGAACTTATTTATACATCTATCCCCATAACTATAGGCGCATGTATTGTGCCTATCGCCTCAGAGGCGGATTCATTTATGCTTGTAAGGCTTATGAGCGCCTATATCCCAAGGGAAGAGGCTGTAATACGTTACGGTATATATACAGGTCTTGTAATAGCGCTTATAAATGTGCCCACAGCAGTGGCAATGGCGCTTAGCACAAATCTAGTGCCTAATATAAGCGCAGCAAAGCAGGAGAATAATGCTAAGGCATTAATTAGCCACAGCGCAACCGGCATAAAAGCATCAATGGTAATAGGTCTTCCTGCCTCGATAGGTATGAGCCTGCTTGCGGAGCCTATTTTACAGCTGCTGTTTAGTGGTGAACAGTACAGCGTTTATCAGTTAAGCCAAGGAGCAAGACTGCTTGAAATAAGCAGCCTTACTATTGTGCTGTTTACAATGGTGCAGTCAACCAGCGGTATACTGCAAGGGCTGGGTAAGCAGCGTATACCCATGTACACATTGGCGTTTGGTATAGTGCTTAAAATACTGCTTAACCAAGTATTGGTGCGTATTCCCGCTATAAACATACATGGCGCACCCTTTGCGTCGCTTTTATGCTACGCTGCAAGCCTTATACCTAATCTCTATTATGTTTCAAAGTATACCGGCTTACGTATTGATATAGGCGATACTTTTTTAAGACCTGCTGCAGCCTGCGGCATAATGTCGGCTTTTGTGGTTATCGTAAAACTTATTTTCAGCGATAGATTAAATCACTCGTTTGTATTGTTATTTATAACTATTGTACTTGCTGCAGCTATATACCTATTTGTTGCGGAAAAACTCGGCTGTATAAAACTACCGAATATAAAACCAGGAAGACGGAAATGAATAAAATAACCATAGTATCATTAGGACCGGAACCAGCAGAGCAAAACCTTTGCCTTGGCGCATTAAGTGCCATGAAAAAGGCAAAAAAACTAATACTGCGAACGGAACAGGTTTCCGCAGCGGATTTACTTAAGGCAGAGGGGATGGAATTTGAAACCCTTGACTTTATATATGATACTGCAGAGGATTTTGATACAGCGCATGTTAAGGCTGCTGAATATATTGTTAATGTGGCGCTTGAAAGCGAACTTTGCTATGCAGTTATAGACCCGCTGCATGATGAAAGCGTAAAACAATTATATAAAGAAAACAGCAATGTTTTAACATTAGTTGGTGTTCCTATACATGCTCCATATGTGCTTAAAGCAAGGCTTGAAAGCCCGTATATCGTAACCGATGCAGTTTCACTCAAAGTATATTCCGCTCAATACCCCATATGCATTATTGAACTAGAGAACAAATTGCTTGCGGGGGATTGTAAGCTCAGCTCAGCTCCATATTTTGGAGATGATGCGGATGTTCTTTTTTATGAGGACGAATGTAAGCCGTATAAAAAAATAAAACTATTTGAACTTGATAGGCAGGCAAATTATAATCACAAAACCTGTGCAATAATAATGCCCGGTCAACTGCCATATAAAAGCAGGTACGATATGGAAGACTTGCTTGAACTTATGCGTATATTGCGCAGCGATAAGGGCTGTCCTTGGGATAGAAAACAGACGCATCAAAGCCTTAGACCATTTCTAATAGAAGAAGCCTATGAAGCTGCAATAGCTATAGACGAGGGGGATTGGGATAGCGCTTTAGAGGAGCTTGGCGATGTGCTGCTCCAAATTGCCCTGCATTCGGTTATAGGCGAAGAGTATGCCAGCATGACATTCCAAGAGATAGTAAGCGGCATATGCAAAAAGATGGTGCTGCGTCACCCTCATGTGTTTGCGGATGAAAATATAGGCACAATAAAGGAGCTTCGCTCAAGCTGGGAGAACATTAAAAAACAGGAAAGAGGCTATGATACCGTAGGTGATGCCATGCTTGACTTAAAGCGCGGTTTGCCGCCACTTATACGTGCTGAAAAGGTGCAAAAGAAAGCTGCGGATGTCGGTTTTGACTGGGATGAGCCAAAAGAAGTGCTAAAAAAAGTGCATGAAGAAGCGGATGAAGTAATGGAAGAAATCCGCCTTGGTAATGACCCTTCAGAAGAAATAGGCGATTTATTCTTCGCATGTATTAATCTAAGCAGGCTTTGTGGGCTTGATAGCGAAGACCTTATAAATATGGCGACCAAAAAATTCATTAAACGTTTTGTTTTTATGGAAAAAGAGGCAAAATTAGCAGGAAAAGCCTTGAAAAGCTTGACAATAGAAGAAATGAGTGTATACTGGGAGCGTAGCAAGGCTGGTGACGATAAATAGTTTTGCTCAACTTATAATAGGAGGTTAAGATATGAATAAGACCGAACTTATCGCTGCAGTAGCAAAGGCAGCTGAAATCAAGAAAGTTGACGCAGAGAAGGCAGTTAACGCAGTTCTTGATATCGTTAAGGACACCCTAAACGCAGGCGAAAAGGTACAGCTTATCGGCTTTGGCACGTTCGAAGCGAAGGACCGTGCAGCCCGTACCGCGCGCAACCCCCGTACAGGCGAGGAAATTCAGGTTCCTGCTTCTAGGGTACCGTCTTTCAAAGCCAGCAAGGTTTTCAGAGAAGAACTTAACAAGTAAGCTATTTATACTTATCTCAGATAAAATCAGCTTTATCTTGCGCACCTTTTCCGATTTGTCTTTGCTTTGCTCAGTCAAAATAGCGCCGCTATGTTTCCTTTGCAAAGCTTTGCCAAATCAAAAAATTTGCTGCAATCTATGCGCTGTTTTAAACAGAGATAAGTATTAGCAAAAAAACTGCCGGCATTTGTCGGCTGTTTTCTTTTTATGGAATAATATGCGTTTAGATAAATTTTTGAAAACTTCCCGTATAATAAAGCGCAGGACGCTTGCAAAAGAGGCTTGCGATACAGGAAGAGTAAGTATAAATGGGAAGATAGCAAAAGCGGGCGCAGAAGTTAAAGAAGGGGATAAGATAGAGCTGCGCCTAGCTTCCCGCAGCGTACAATACGAAGTATTAAGCCTTAAAGAAGCTATACGTAAAGACGAGGCTATTCATATGTACCGTATTATTAATAAGGAAGGCTAGTCAGCCTCTACAAGACCTTCTTTAGTGTATATTAGCCTTTTAAGACCGAGTTTTTCTATGTGTTTAATTCCCTCATCATATATGGCGGTATCTTTTAAATGCTTCGGGGAATGGGCGTCAACATTCATTATTACGCTGCAGTTTTCCTCTGCGGCAATTTCCCAAAACTTGTGATACGGATAGCCAAGACCGCTAAAACGCCCCTCTCTGGAAGACATAAGCCCAAGCAAGTTATACTCAAGCGGTACTCCTAAATTGCGCGAGGCATAGCAAATTTCCCTTGCGGTTTTAAGGCATGTATCATCAAATTTGTCATAATCCCTTAAATATAGGTCAGGGTGTGCAAGCCAGTCATAAACACCGGTTGTCATAGCGGAAATAGTAGTTTTAAGGTAAAGTATAATATCATCTTTAGTTCTGCAGTTGCCAAAATAAAGGTTGCTATTTTGTACATAATCAAAATGATTGCCCAGAATTATAAAATCTAGGGAATATTCCTCTATTGTTTCCTTTAGCCAAGTCATATGCTCGGGGTAATATTCACACTCAAGCCCGCTGCTTATATCAAGCTTTTTGCCGTATCGTTCTTTTAGGTTTCTAACAGCGCTTATATAATCAGGTAGTTCCTGCATAGTCATACGCATGCCTGGTGAAATGGTTCCCGGCCAGGGTGTATGGTCTGAAAAACCTAGTGAATCGTAACCCGCCTCTATGGCAGCTTCTGCATACTCCCACTCTTCGCCTACTGCATGTCCACAGCGTGGCGTGTGAGTATGGTGGTTTTTTCTCATCGCAAACCTCCTTAAAAGTCAATAGGTTGATATTATCAAACCTTGTCATGTCCGTCAAATGGCAGTACAGGCGTTTTATGCGCATTAACTTGTGAATGCTTGCATAGCTTGTTGGATAATGTTATTATTACAGGTGTGCCTATTTATCGGCACGATGTTAATTTTCAGGAGGAGCAATTAATGGCTTATACTGTGGAAAAGATTTCCGGAAATCAAGTTCGTTTTGATTTTACAGTCCCTGCGGAGGAGTTTGAAAAAGCTCTGCAACAGGCATACCTTAAGGAGCGCAAGAGGATAAGTGTTCCGGGCTTTAGGAAGGGCAGGGCGCCCCGTAAGCTTATTGAAAATATGTTTGGCGAAGGCGTTTTCTTTGAAACCGCGTTTGATATTATGTTCCCAAAAGTATATGAGGAAGCTGTAAAAGCGGAGGGTACAAAAGTTGTAGATAGCCCTTCCATAGATATAGAGGAAATAGAAAACGGTAAGAATTTAGAGTTTTCTGCCACCGTATACGTGGTTCCAGATGTAGAGCTTGGAAACTATAAGGGCTTAAAAGCTGTACAATATCTGCCTCCCGTTAGCGATGAAGACATCAACCGCCGTATAGAAAGGGATGTTGAAACTGTAACCACAAGGGAAAGCGTGAGCGATAGAGCCGCAGAAGATGGCGACTATTGTAATATAGATTATAAAGGTACGCTGGACGGTGTTCCCTTTGATGGCGGAACTGCTGAGGGGCAGGAACTACAAATCGGCAGCGGCATGTTTATCCCCGGCTTTGAGCCGCAGCTTATAGGCATGAACATAGGCGACGAGAAAGACATAGCCGCTACCTTCCCTGAGAACTATCACGCTGAGGATTTAAAGGGCAAGGAAGCGGTGTTCAATGTGAAGTTAAACGCAATACAGGCTGAAGTAAGACCCGAACTTAATGATGAATTCGCTCAAGATGTGTCTGAATACGAAACTTTTGATGAATATAAAGAAGCGATCAAAAAAGAGCTTGAGGACATAATTAAGGAAAATAGTGAAGTAAAAGTAAAAGAAGAGCTTTTAAACCAAGTGATGGATGCCTCTGACTGTGATATACCTCAGGCTATGATAGATGATGAAATAAGCCAAATTGTGCGACAAATGCAGATGCAGTTTGCATATCAAGGGCTAAGGTTTGATGACTACCTGCGCTATATGGGTATAGACAGCAGGGAAAAGCTTATAGACCACTATTCTCCGTCCGCTACTATGAATGTTAAACAGGCTCTAGTGCTTGAAGCGATAGTAGAAAAAGAAGCAATAGTAGAAAGTGAAGAAGAGCTGGATGAATTTATGATTGAATATGCAAAACAGGAAGGGCGCGAACTTGAAGAACTTAAAAAATCCCTAAAAGAAGACACAATGGAGGAAATACGCAGCCTTATTAGAAAACGCAAGGCATCTGACTTTATTTTCGAAAATGCCAAAATTAAAGTTAAAGAGGAAGAAGAACCACAGCTTAACGCTCAAGAAATGGTAAAACAGGTGAAAGAAGCCATAGATGAAGCTGAAGAGCAAGAAGAAAAAGAAGAGAAAAAAGAAAAGAAGAAGAAAGTAGAAAAGAAAGAAGAAGAGGAGAAATAATGGGAGAATATTTAATACCATATGTAGTTGAAAGGAGCGGCAACGCAGAGCGCTCCTACGATATATACTCAAGGCTGCTTAAGGACAGGATAGTCTTTATTACAGGACCTATAAACGACGGAATGGCAAATACTGTCGTGGCGCAGCTTTTATATCTTGAAATGGATAACCCAAATGCCGACATATCGCTGTATATAAACAGCCCCGGTGGTTCTGTAACCGCAGGTATGGCGATATACGATACCATGCAGTATATAAAAGCCCCGGTAAGAACCGTGTGCGTTGGCATGGCGGCGTCAATGGGCGCGTTTTTGCTTATGGCGGGGGAAAAGGGTAAGCGCATGGCGCTTCCTAACAGCGAAGTTATGATACACCAGCCCTCAGGCGGTGCGCAAGGTCAGGCGACGGATGTTACTATACGCGCAAATTGGCTCCTACGCACTAAGGAAAAGATGAACCGCATGATGGCGGAAATGACAGGCAAGGATATAGAACAAATAGCCAAGGATGTGGAGAGGGATTATTTTATGACCGCAGAGGAAGCTCTTGAATACGGCATAGTAGATGAGATATACTCACCTCAAAAGAAGGAAGATTAGGAAATAATGTCTAAAAATGGCTTCGATCCGAATAAAATACAGTATTGCAGTTTCTGTGGGAAACCGCAAAACGAGGTAGAGCAGCTTATCGCAGGTAAAAACGCCTATATTTGCAACGAATGCGTTTCCATATGCGGCGAAGTGTTGGATAAGGTTGCTCCAAAGCGCTTTACGGGCAAGGTGTCAAGAACTAAACTGCTAACGCCTGTTCAGCTTAAAGAGGAGCTGGACCAATACGTAATAGGGCAGGAGAAGGCTAAGCGCGCGCTAACAGTCGGTGTTTACAATCACTACAAGCGTATCCGCTCAACAAGGCGTAACAAAGATGTGGAACTTAAAAAGTCCAACATATTGCTAATTGGAAACACCGGTACGGGAAAAACTTATCTCGCCCAAACTCTAGCAGAAATCCTTAACGTACCCTTTGCGATAGCAGATGCGACGAGCCTAACGCAAGCTGGCTATGTAGGCGAAGATGTAGAAAACATACTCCTTCGCCTCGTACACGCTGCCGATGGAGATGTTAGGGCTGCTGAGCAGGGCATAATATACCTTGATGAGATAGATAAAATAGGCAGAAAATCTGAAAACGCCTCCATAACCCGTGATGTTTCGGGCGAGGGTGTTCAGCAGGCGCTTCTTAAAATACTTGAGGGCACTCTAGCTAATGTACCACCTCAGGGCGGACGCAAGCATCCCCAGCAGGAGTTTATACAGCTAGACACTACGAATATATTATTTATACTGGGCGGCGCATTTAGCGGGCTTGATGAAATAATCAAAAACCGTCTTGGCGGAAGAAGCCTAGGTTTCGGTGCACAGGCGGTTAGCAGTGGCGATAAGAGCGATGAGCTATTAAAACAGGTTCAGCCGGAGGATTTAGTGCGTTTCGGTTTAATACCGGAACTTGTGGGTAGACTCCCTATAATTGCCGCACTTGATGAGCTAGATGAAGATGCTTTAATACGCATACTTACTGAGCCTAGAAATGCCCTTGTACGCCAATTTCAGTACCTATTTTCTCTTGACGGGGTAGAGCTTAAATTCACCTCTGATGCACTAAAAGCGGTTGCGCAGCAGGCAATAGAGAGAAAAACCGGCGCAAGGGGCTTAAGAGCCATACTGGAAGATATATTGCTTGATACAATGTTCTTCCTGCCTTCAAAGACGGGCTATAGGCAGTGCATAGTGGATAAGGATACTGTGCTTAAATTAAGCGAGCCTAAGCTCATAAAAGAGGAAAAACGTTCCACGGGCGCAAAAGCTATAAAAAAGGCAAATACGCCTATAACAGGCGATGCATCTTAGAAATATATATTTAATATCACGAGTTTTAGCTATTTAGTTAGATAATAATTGCAAGGAGGATAAATGCAAGAAAAAACGCGGATAGATTTACCGCTTGTTCCGCTTAGGGGAATGATGATGTTCCCCCATACAGTGCTGCATTTTGATGTCGGGCGTTCCAAAAGCGTTGCGGCTATAGAGTATGCGCTGGAAAATGATAGAAAGATTTTTTTAGTAGCCCAAATGGATTCCGAAGTTGAAGACCCTTCCACAAAAGAATTGCACGGTGTAGGTACTATAGCTGCAATAAGGCAGGTGCTTCACCTATCGGGCAATAATATGCGTGTGCTTGTTGAAGGCGTATCAAGGGCTAAACTTATAGATACATATACAAAAGAGGAGGCTTATTTTGCCTCCATAGAGGAAATATCCCCCTTTAACATGGCGAATATGGATGATAAAATGCGCGTCCTTATGCGCAGTGTAAAGGAATATTTTGAAGAATACACCGCAAGCGGCAGCCGTGTATCGCCTGAACTACTAAGGGCGGTTAAGCGTATAGAGGATCCGGATCACCTAATAGACACAATTTCATCAAGTGTTATTAGCGAATTTAGTAAAAAGCTTGAGATGCTCAGCATAGAAAAAACAGATGAACGCCTAACTGAGATGTGTGCGTTTTTGGCGCAGGAAACCGAGCTTGCCAGTATAGAACGTATGGTGCAGATGCGTGTTAAAATGCAGCTTGATAAAAACCAAAAGGAATATTATCTGCGCGAGCAGATGCGTGTAATAAAAGAGGAACTTGGCGAGGATGAAAAAAACCTTATAGATGAGTTTAGTGATAGGCTTGAAAAATTAAAGCTAACTGAAGAAGTACATGAAAAGGTTTCATCAGAAATAGAACGCTTATCCCGTCTTATGCCTGGCTCTCCCGAAGCTTCTGTAAGCGAAAACTATATACGCTGGATACTTGATATGCCTTGGGGAAAGTATACAAGGGATAAAACCGATATAGTGCGCGCAAGAAAGGTACTAGATAAAAACCACTACGGTATGGAAGAAGTTAAAGAGCGCATTATAGAGTTTCTTGCCGTGCACCTTTTGCGCTCAAGGAGCCGTCCGGATAAGGTTAAAGGCTCTATACTCTGCTTTGTGGGTCCGCCCGGCGTTGGCAAAACCTCAATAGTAAAGGCTATAGCGCAGGCAATGGGTCGTAAATTTGTTCAGATGTCCCTTGGCGGTGTAAGGGATGCCGCAGAGATATACGGACATAGAAGGACATACGTGGGCGCTATACCCGGCAGGATAATTTCTGGCATTAAACAGGCAGGTACCATGAATCCCGTGTTTCTGCTTGATGAAGTGGATAAATTAAGCAGCGATTTTAGAGGCGATCCCTCAAGTGCGTTACTTGAAGTATTGGATAGCGACCAGAACAACCATTTTACAGACCACTACCTTGAAATACCCTTTGATTTATCCTCGGTAATGTTTGTAACTACAGCTAACGTTACGAGCACCATACCTCCTGCCCTATTTGATAGGATGGAGATAATAGAGGTTAGCAGCTATACAGAAGAAGAGAAGTTTGAAATAGCTAAAAGGCATCTCGTAAAGGAAAATATACGCCAATATGGTCTTAGCGCAGGCAGCGTGCGCCTTACCGATGCCGCGATAAGAAAGGTAATAGAAGGTTATACTAGGGAAGCGGGCGTGCGTACATTATCCCGTACGCTTGCTAAAATAATAAGAAAAGCTGCCGTTGAAAAGCTTGAAAATGGCAGAAAAACCATAAGTGTAGGGCTTGAGAAGGTGGCAAAATACTTAGGTGCCGAAAAGTATTTCAGGAGTGATATAAACAAAAAGCCTACCATTGGCGTTGTAAACGGTCTTGCTTACACAAGCGTTGGCGGTGAAATGCTTGCGGTAGAATGTATAGTAATGCCCGGCACCGGAAAATTCCAGCTTACAGGGCAGCTTGGTGATGTTATGAAGGAAAGCGCGCAGGCATCATTAAGCTGGGTGCGCTCTAAAGGAAAAGATTATAATATCACTGATGATTTTTTCCAGAAGAACGATATACATATACATGTACCAGAGGGTGCAGTTCCAAAGGACGGTCCCTCCGCAGGTATAACTATGACAGTGGCTTTAATGTCCGCCATAACAGGCATAGCTGTAAGGCAGGATGTAGCTATGACAGGAGAACTTACACTAGCGGGCAGAGTGCTTCCAATAGGCGGTGTTAGAGAAAAGCTGCTTGCAGCGTATAGAGCAGGGGTTAAGCTGTTGTGCCTGCCTGATGAAAACAAAAAAGATGTTGAAGAGTTGCCGGAATACATAAGGGAAAGCTTTACTATTCATTATGTATCAAAGCCTGAGGAAGTGCTTAATATAGCCTTGTTAGTAGAAGAAGATGGAAATTAATAGCGCAAAATTCGTAATAAGCCTGCCTGAATATAATAATTTTCCCGGCATAGGCAAAAAGGAGATAGCATTTGCGGGGCGTAGTAATGTGGGTAAAAGCTCCCTTATAAATAGCCTGTGCAAAAGCCGCTCACTTGCTAAAACAAGCGGTACGCCAGGCAAAACTAGGCTTATCAATATATTCCTAATTAATGATAGCGTACATTTTGTGGATTTGCCCGGTTATGGCTATGCTAAGGTAAGCAAGGCTGAAAAAGAACGCTGGGCACATATGATGGACGATTATTTTAAAGTTTCCAAATCGCTTTCTGCCTGTATACTACTAGTTGATTTACGCCATAAGCCCACAGAACAGGATGTACAGATGCTGGACTTTTTGCGCTACAATTCCATATCCTATACGATTGTCGCCACTAAGGCAGACAAGCTCTCAAGGGCACAGCAGAATAGGGCAAAAATATTGGTTGCACATACTCTTGTAGTGCAGCCTTGGGAGATATTGCTATGGTCATCTGTAACAGGGCTTGGCAGAGAGGAATTGTTGTCCTCCATAGAAAAGCATTTGAGCACATAGGAGTATAGCTTGAAAAAGAAAGATATAATCATAATCATTTCAATACTTGTGCTTGTAGGCGGGCTTATATTACTGTCTAAGTTTATTCCGTCCCGTGGTATAAATACACCGGTTGTTCAAACAAGCGGTGAAACTCAAAATACTCCGGTTGTTGATAATAATAACGCAACTGAAAACCCGCCGGATAGCACGCCTGTACCCACGTTAGTGCCGGCTGATGCCTACCTTAAAGTGCAGATAGGTCCTATTGTTTATGAACCCTATCCCCTAATTAAGGATAATGATGAGTTGGTGCTTAAACAACGCTCTGGTAAAGAGAACGTCGTTAGAATGACCAGGGATTCCATATGGATGCACTTCTCAAACTGCGATAATCAGGACTGCGTCCACCAAGGCACGGTAACCCTTGAAAACAGGGATATGCGTGTACTTCAAAACATGATAATATGTCTGCCAAATCAAGTAGTGCTTGAACTACAGACCAAAGAAGAAGCGGAGCAGGAGTTTAACGAGTTTTACAACTAACCCTGCGATTATTTGACATAGCACAGCTCATTTAGTATAATATAACGGTTTCTCAAGAGGTGTTCCGCATTTATACAATGCGTGTAGACGCCAAAGCGTCATTATAAAGGAGTGTTATTATTGTTTAGAACCTATCAACCCAAAAAACGCAAACGCAATAAAGTGCACGGTTTCCGCCAGCGCATGTCAACGCGCGGCGGCCGCAAGGTGCTTGCAAGGCGCAGAGCCCGTGGGCGTAAGTCGCTGACGGTTTAATACTATATTGCTTTTAACCCAGCGTTTTCTTGTGCGTCTTTTCCACTTTGGCTTTGCTTTGTTAAGGTACCATAGGGTCTGCTATGCCTGCTTCACGAAGCTTAGCCAAACCGAAAAAACCACCGCGATAAAATCGCTGTTCTAAAAGCAACATAGTATTATTTAAGCATTACAAATTTTCCAATGCTGCCGCTTGGCTATAAACGCTAGGCGTTTAACTGTAGTATGCAAAAACAATTTCGTATACGCACAAACGGTCATTTTAGTTTTGTATATAGGCGTGGCAAGAGGGTATCCTCAAAATTACTGATACTCTATTATGTTAAAGCAAATAGAATACAAGCGGGTTTTTCAATAAGCAAGAAGGTGGGTAATGCGGTTACCAGAAACCGAATTAAACGCCGCCTAAGGGAGAACTTCAGGCTTAGAATACCCGTGTTAAAAAATGGTAATTATGTGTTTGCAGTAAAGCCGGCTGCTGCCACTGCCGACTATTGGGAGCTTTCAAAGGAAATGGACATATTGTTAAAATGTCTTGAGCTATACAAAATATAAATGCTTAAAAAGTTTTTGCTTGGGCTAGTAAGTTTTTATCAGAAAGCCATAAGTCCGCATACTATAGGTGCTTGCAGGTTCAGACCAACATGTTCTGAATACATGCGCATAGCTTTGGAGCGCTATGGCGCTTTTAAGGGTCTATGGCTTGGGATAAAACGTATTTTACGTTGCAATCCTTTTAGCTCCGGTGGCTTTGACCCTGTACCCGAAGCGCCTGAAACTACAATCAGGAGGAAATAAATTTGACGGATTTACTTACCAGTATACTTAACTTTATCCAGTCTTTCATAGGTGCCCATGGCTGGTCCATAGTAGTTTTTACTATATTCGTCCGTTTTTTGCTCATGCCCCTTGATATTAAAAACCGCAAGGGTATGCGTAAGATGCAAAAAATACAGCCCGAACTTGACAAACTCCAGAAGAAATATGTAAATGACAAGGTAAAGCTTCAGCAAAAACAGACTGAGCTTATGCGCAGGGAAAGGTATAACCCTATGAGCGGTTGCCTGCCACTTCTTATACAGATGCCAATACTCTTTGCTATGTTTGCAGCCATGCGGCATATGGCAAATGAGCAGACTGTAAGGCAGGTGTTTGACTATATTCAAGGAAACACACCCGAATTTCAAGGCTGGCTATGGGTACGTAACCTGTGGGTGCCGGATTCTCCGTTTTCACCCGCGGCTCCAAGCGCTGAATCCCTAAGGATGATAGGTTACGATGTTTGGCAGAGAGTATTCCAAGGGCTTGATTCCGCAGCGCAAAGCGGCATACTTACAAACATGTCGATGTTAGTCGAAAACTTCAGCGGCACGTTTGATTTTTCTTCAGCGGAAGTGTTCAATGAAAGTCTTCCTTTAATACAGGAGGCTCTGCTTAATACCCCCGCATATATAAGTTCGCTTGCGACTATTCCGGATCTATCCAACATCAACTTCTTCATAGCTAAGCTTTCTGTGTACAAGGAATATAACGGACTTCTAATATTGCCGATACTAGCAGGCGCTTCACAGGTACTTATGACGAAGTTTAACCCTACAACTGCACAGCAGCAGGAAGGTTCAAATCAAGCTGGCGGAAATTTCATGAAGTATTTCTTCCCTTTGTTCAGCGTATATATCTGTCTTACAAGCAATGCCGCTTTTGCGCTTTACTGGGTTGTGAGCAATATAATAGCCACCACATCCACAATTGCAATAAATGCATATTTCGATAGGAAGGATGCATTAGCTACGGAAGCAAAAGAGAGGTAATAATATTGAGAACATACGAAGCAGAAGCTCGCACGGTAGAAGAGGCGATTAACCTTGGTCTTGAAAAACTTGGCGCCAGCATAGGCGAAGTTGATATACAGGTAATACATGAAGGTAGCAAAGGTTTGTTCGGCTTTTTTGGAAGCCGTCAAGCGAAGGTTAAGCTCACCATAAAGCAGGACGAAAATCTTCCCGATGCAGCTAGGGCGATATTTCAGGACGCTCTAGGTAATGATGAAGAAGAGCAAGATGAAGCGGTCCAAGTACCCAAAGTGCCAGAACAAAAGCCCGCTGAAAAGCCGGCGGTAAAATCCGCGGAAAAAACTAAAGAAAAACGCGAAAAGAAACCTAGGGTTCAGCGCGCAAAAAAACAGCAAAAACCCGAAAAAACTCAGGAAGTAAAGCCCGCAGTTCAGAGGGATATTGAAAGCCCTGAGGGCATAGCGCAGGCGTTTTTGCAGGAAGTTACAAAGCTTATGGGTCTTGATGTAAGTGTACACTCTAGCCGCAACGAAGAAGGCAATGTACAGGTAGTATTTCAGGGTGACCCACAGGGCATACTAATAGGCAGACGCGGCGAAACTTTGGATGCGCTTCAGTATCTTACCAGCCTTCAGGTAAACCGCGGGGGTGAAGGCTATACAAGGGTAACGCTGGATAGCGAAGGCTATAGAGCAAAGCGCGAGGATTCGCTCATGCGCTTAGCTAACCGCATGGCAAATCGTGCTAAGAAAACCCGCCGTAAGGTAAGGCTTGAGCCTATGAACCCTTACGAGCGCAGGATAATACATACCACGCTCCAAAAGGTTGAAGGGGTAACAACCTATTCAGAGGGTGAGGAGCCCTATCGCAAGATAGTAATCAGCCCAGATGAGGGAGCGAAAAAGGATTAACAATGGTTGACAAATCAGCAGCTCCAATTTATAATATTCACCGTTCCGATTGGGGTAACTATGCTACTTGATGTGTCCGATGCGCTTTTG
>JGI24710J26742_10000352_pt1 | contig 42301 bp, 44 predicted proteins | sample BioPla2DNA2_FD_26742 | JGI IMG/M metagenome (IMG submission 26742)
ATTGTTCCCGGAGGCTTTGGCGATAGAGGTATAGAGGGTAAAATTTTAGCTGTTGAGTATGCAAGAAAAACTAAAAAACCATATTTAGGTCTTTGTCTTGGTATGCACATGGCAGTTATTCAATTTGCGAGAAGTGAGGGAGAGATGCCCTTAGCAAACTCAGGTGAGTTTGTTGAAAATCAGTATAATGTAATAGACATAATGCCCAATCAAAAGGGAGTGGATATGGGCGGCACAATGCGTCTTGGTGCATATCCGTGCAAGCTTGCTGAGGGGTCTATTTCAAGAGAGGCATATGGTCAAGAAGTTATTTACGAGCGTCACCGTCATAGATATGAGTTTAACAACGATTTTAGAGAATTGCTTACATCAAAGGGCTTAATATTAGCAGGGCTTTCGCCCGATGGAAGGCTTGTAGAGATTGTTGAGCTTCCTAAGTCAATGCATCCTTGGTTTGTAGCTGTTCAGTTTCACCCTGAATTTAAATCACGTCCTAATAGACCGCATCCTTTATTTAGAGAATTTATAAAAGCAGCTTTAGAAAATAAAAACTGATTAGACTTAATTTATTATGGGACAAAGCTTTGTTTTTTCAAATAACATAATTGGGGGAATTTCAAGTCTTTTAGAGGTGAAATATGATTAAAAATAAGTTCGCACATTTTTTGAAGCCGTTAGTAATGATAATTTGCATTTTCGGATTTTTTGTTTTTGTTTTCCCTTTTAATTGGGGAATCAAAAATATCGGAAATGTTTTCGGTGTAATAATGTGCGGGCTTCTGTTTTTTCTAGCTTTATTTTGGAATAAATTTAAGAACCTTTCTAACAAAAGCAAAGTATTTAAAATTATATTTAAAATTGTTATTCTGTTAATTATTTTAGGCTTTGCTCTTGCTATATTTTTATCCATATTAATGATAACAGCCATGACACCAAGTATAGAACCTCCAAGGGCAGTGATAGTATTAGGCGGGGGCTTGCGTGGGGAACAGCCTTCAACTATGCTGGCAAGACGGCTAGATGCAGCTAAGCAGTATCTAGATGAAAATTCCGATGCGATATGCATCGTTAGCGGCGGACAGGGTGATAATGAAGTGGTAGCTGAGGCTGTGGCAATGTATAATTATATGGAGAAAAGCGGTGTTGATACTCAAAGAATATACAAGGAGTCGGAGTCAACAAATACATATGAAAATATTCTTTTTAGTAAGGAAATATTAAAGGAAAAAGGCATTGAGTTATCTGAAATAGCGATTTCTACTGATGGCTATCATCAATTCAGAGCAAGTATGCTTGCAAAAAGAATTGGGTATGAAAAGGTCTATCCTGTTAACGCTGATACTGATATTAAGCTTTTGCCGACCTATTGGGTTAGAGAATGGTTTGGCATATTGTGGTATCACTTTACTGAATAATTTTATTATTTGTTAAAAATTATTGTCTTAGACTTGATTTTTTTATAATAATGGTTTATACTTAAAGTAGTTGTTCATTATTAGTTCATAATTTAGAGTAAGTTATTCGACTTTTTGGAACAATGGAGGATAGTATGGGTACTAAAAAAGCACCAATTATAATGACGGTTATCTTTGCCGTGCTGGCTGGCGCATTAGGTATATTTGCACTTTATCATACGGGTGTTTTTTCAGGAAATGAAAGCTCGTCTAATACTGTACATCTTACTGCAGATGAAGAATTAGAGCTTAGAAACGCTACACAGGATTTAATTTCCAAAAACATTATAGCATATAGCTTGTTCTATACCGATGAGCTTCCACTTGTACCTGAGCCATATGGAAATGTGCCTGAGGATGGGTATTATGCTGTTAATATGACCTATAATGATTTAAATAAAAAGCTCTATACTGTTTTAAATCATGCTCCCGACCAAAAGGAAGGCAATGCTGAATACCAACAGATTGAAATATTTGTAAATAAAATATATACACCTGATTTAGCTAAAGAAATATTAAATAATTCCGATAATACAAATAAGCCGGTTTTTAAAGATAAAGACGGTAGACTTGGTGTAAAGGCAGACCATCAGAGTATCTCATCAAAAAGAAATTGGCAGGAAAACATATCTATTTTGTATGATATAAAAACTACTTCTGAATGTGAGATAACTATTTTGTTTAACAATGTCACCGAGCAGCAGTATGATAGTGGCGAATTTAATCAAGATGATGTGGTAAAAGCTACAATCTATAAGATCAATGGCGAATGGCGATTGAATGAAATAGTAGAGTAAGCTTATATTAAAGTATAGTAAATATATAAAGGACTTTTATAAAAATGAAGTCAAAGTCAATAGCATATCAAGAAGCAACTGCTCTTTTAATACCTTATATAATTCTAAGCTGCATAACTCTTGCAGTGACGGTGCTTTATTGGGTTTTTTCCGATAATACTGATTTAAAAATGATAATTCGTCATATTATATCTTTGATTTTAGGCAGTGTTATTTCATTTCTTTATTTTTATTTATTGGCACAAACTGTCACAAAATCGGTTATAAAGCCACCAAAAAAAGCAAAAAAATATGTGGCTTCAATGTATGTTTTTAGATATGTAGCTTTGTTTGCAGTGCTTGTTTTATTGATAAAACAGTTTAACTTAAATGTCTTTTTACTTTGGATACCTTTGCTGTTTCCCAGAGTATATTATATTTTCAAAGCAGCCATTAATAAATAGCTATACATCATTTAAAAGGCAGGAGGTGTATAATGTTTTCTATTGTTAGTATGAATTCTACTATCGAAGTGAATGGGCCTAGAATATATCACACCTTTGATATCTTTGGCTTTAAATTTAATTTGACAGAAACAATTGTCGTTCAGTGGGTAGTTATACTTTTAATATTATTTATCATCCTCTATCTGACAAAGAATCTAAAGGTTGATGCTGATACAAAGAGGCAAGCGATAGCTGAAAAGATAGTCATAACTTTTCAAAACCTTATCAAAAACACAATGGACGAAAGATATTCGCCTTTAAGGGTATATATTGCAACTATTTTCAGCTTTTCTATGATTTCTAGCCTTATGCCGATGATAGGCCTTAGGGCACCTACAACAAATCTAATGGTAACACTTGGTTGGGCATTGTTGACTTTTATAATGATTTTCATTAATAAAATAAGGACGGGCGGAATAAAGGGATATGTGTCAAGCCTTTTTCAACCATTCCCTGTTATGCTGCCGCTTAATATAATTGGTGATATTGCTGTGCCTGTTGCACTGTCTTTAAGACATTTTGCTAACCTTGTTGCAGGCTTAATCATATCTCAATTAATAGCTTTTGGATTAGGCGCTTTATCAAGTGCTGTGGGTTTACCTTTTGAACTATTTAGAATAGGTATACCGGCGATACTGTCACTTTATTTCGATATTTTTTCTGCAGTAATGCAGGCATTTGTATTTTGTATGTTGACTATGGTTTATATTTACAATGCGGACTTATCCGCTGATTAAAATTTGGAGGTACTTATGGATTTACTAGAAGCGAAAGCAATGGTTTTAGCAGCATCAGCATTAGGTAGTGGAATAGCTATGATTGCAGGACTTGGCCCCGGTATTGGACAAGGTATTTCAGCAGGAAAAGCCGCTGAAGCTGTTGGCAGACAGCCTGAGGCAGCCGGACAGATTACAAGGACTTTATTGATAGGTGACGCTTTGGCAGAAACTACGGGTCTTTACTCCCTTTTAGTAGCTTTGCTTATGATGTTTGCTAATCCTTTTGTTAATTACTTGCAATAATCAGCTCCATATTTTCAAAAGGAGGATACTTCACAGTGGAATTTTTAAATACTGCACTTTCCGGCATAAAGGTTATAGCTGCTGATAGTAGCTTTTTACCTCTTGTTGGCATAGATATTGGCGAGCTTGTGATTACATGGGCAAACACCTTGATTTTGTTTTTTATTTTTAAAAAGCTTTTGTTTGGCAGGGTTGAAAAGGTGCTTGATAAGAGAAATGCTATTGAAANGGAAAGGCTTTTAAATGCTGAAAAAGCAGAAAAAGAGGCGCTTGCTATAAAACAAGAATATGAGGAGAGCCTTGCCTCAGCAAAGTCGGAGGCAGATGAAATTGTTAAGACCTCAGTTTCTAAATCTAATAAACTGGCTGAAGAGATTGTGGCTAACGCAAAGCAAAAGGCTGACTATATTGAAAAACAGGCTTATGCTAAAATTGAAATGGAAAAGCAAAAGGCACTGGAAGACCTTCAAGAGCAGATTTCTGAGCTTATTGTATATGCGTCGTCTAAGGTTTTGGAAAGAGAAGTTGGAGAAGATGACAATAAGCGATTGATTGAAGAGCTGCTTGTCAGTTCTCAAAAGGAGAAATAAGCTTTATCGGAGGGTGATATGAGTAAAGGACTGGGCAGTGTTTATGCAGATGCTTTGTACGATGCAGTTATTGAGGATTATCCTAAAGGAATCTCACAAGTATATGAGCAGATAAGGCTTGTTGGTGAGATTTTTAAAAGTAATCCTGATGCTGTTGAATTTTTATCCTCTCCCTCTTATAATAAGCAGGAGAAAACAAAGCTGATAAACACAGCATTTTCAAGCTTTAATCCTTATTTGCAAAATTTGCTGATTATATTGACATCAGCAAGCAGAATAGGATATTTTTCATATGTGTTAAACGCTTTTCTTGAGCGATATTATAAGGAAAACAATATTGTGCAAGCAAAGGTTATATCTGCTAAAGCTCTTGATGAACAAATTATGCAGAAAATCAAAAACAATATTGAGGAAAAGACAAAAAGAAATGTTGTCTTATCTTTAAAAATAGATTCTTCAATAATAGGTGGTATAATCATCGAGTATGAAGGAAAGCGAATCGACGGTAGCTTAAAGGCACGACTGGATAAGTTTAGTCGTGAGGTTAGCTGCGGGTTAACTGACAAATCTAGGAAAGGCTGATTATTATGGAATTACGCCCTGATGAAATTTCAGCGATAATTAAACACCATATTAAAAATATGGATAAAAAAATCAGCTATGAAGAGGTAGGTACTGTTATCTTTGCTGGTGATGGCATTTTACGTATTCATGGCTTGGATAATTGCATTGTTAATGAGCTTTTGCAGCATGAAAACGGTTCATACTGCTTGGCTTTAAACTTAGAAAATGACTATGTCAGTGCTGTTATGATGGGTAACGAAACTGACATTAATGAAGGCGATATTATCCGTAGAACAGGCGAGATAATTTCTGTTCCCGTTGGGGAAGGGCTTTTAGGCAGGGTTGTAAATCCTCTTGGAAAGCCAATTGACGGACTTGGTGAAATTAAATATTCAAAAACACGCCCTATTGAAAGGATAGCACCGGGAATTATCACAAGAAAAAGTGTAAAAACCCCCTTGCAGACTGGTATAAAGGCTATTGACAGCATGATACCAATAGGAAGAGGTCAAAGAGAGCTTATTATAGGCGACAGGCAAACAGGAAAAACAACTATTGCCATTGATACAATTATAAACCAAAAGGGCAAAGATGTAATTTGTATTTATGTTGCAATAGGGCAAAAAAACTCTACTGTTAGTTCAATTGTAGAACAGCTAAGGCAAAACGGTGCTATGGACTATACAATTGTTGTTTCTGCAAGTGCATCTGAGCTTTCTCCTATACAATACATTGCACCTTATTCCGGTTGTGCAATGGCAGAAGAGTTTATGGAAAATGGTAAGGACGTGCTTGTTGTTTATGATGATTTATCAAAGCACGCTGTTGCTTATCGTGCAATGTCCTTACTTTTAAAAAGGCCGCCGGGACGTGAGGCATATCCGGGTGATGTTTTTTATCTACATTCTCGTTTATTAGAAAGGGCAGCAAGTATTGCACCTGAGTATGGTGGTGGTTCTATTACTGCACTTCCTATTATAGAAACACAGGAGGGCGATGTATCTGCATATATTCCTACCAATGTAATTTCTATTACAGACGGACAGATTTTTCTGGAAAGCGAGCTTTTTCATGCCGGTGTGAGACCCGCTGTTAATCCCGGTATATCCGTATCACGTGTAGGCTCTAACGCTCAGATAAAGGCAATGAAAAAAGTAGCGGGCAGACTAAGACTTGATTATTCACAATATAAGGAAGTGGCTGCATTTGCACAGTTCGCCTCCGATTTAGATAAGGAAACAAAACAAACTCTTGATAAGGGTGAGAGAACTGTTGAGGTATTAAAGCAAAATAGAAATTCCCCCCTCCCTGTTGAACATCAGGTGATGATTATTTACGCTGTTACTAATAATTATTTAAATGATATTCCTTTAGAAAGGGTTTCAGATTTTGAGAGGGATTTTTTAAGCTATGCAGACGAAAAGCACCCTCAGATAAGTGCAAACATTAGTAGTACAAAGGATTTTGATGATGAAACAAAATCATTGCTTGATAATGCTTTGATTGAGTTTAAAAAGATTTTTTCGTAACTTTTAAATTATATAGAAAGGTGAGTTTATGTCAACACCTTCCGTTAAGAGCATAACAAAAAGGATAAAAAGTATAAGCTCCACCTTGCAAATAACAAAAGCAATGGAGCTAGTTGCCACTAGCAAGCTAAAAAAGGCTAAAGAAACAGCAAGTATTTCTCAGCCTTATTTTCAGGCTATATATGAAACCATGTCGGATATAGCAAGCAGTGCTGATACTGCATCTCAGTATACTTCACCTAGGGAAGTAAAAAAGGCAGTTTTTATTGTTATAGCAGGCGATAGAGGGCTTGCAGGTGGATATAATTCTAATATTTTTAAACTGGCAATAGCTGAGGAAAAAAAGCTTGGAATAAAGCCTGATATTATAGCTATCGGGAAAAAATCAGTGGATTTTTTCAGTAAAAAGGATTATAATATTATTTCGTCTTATGTAAATGTAGGAGGAAATGTGTCTCACGCAATGTGCAGAGATATTGCTGATAACTTTGTTGAAGAATTTAGCAGTGGTAATATCGATTTAGTAAGGATTTTTTACACCTCATTTGTTTCAGCTATAAAGCAGGAAGAGCTGAGCATTGATGTTTTACCCGTTCCGTTAAAAAGCACTAATCAGAAAAGTTATATTGAATACGATCCTAGTCCTATTGTTGTTTTTGATAGGATAATACCTCAGTATTCCGCCGGTATTCTCCATTGCTCTATTGAAGAGGCATTTACTGCTGAGCAAGCAGCTAGGCGTACTGCTATGGAAAATGCAAATAAAAACGGTGAGGAAATGCTTGAAAAAATATCTCTTCAGTATAATAGGGCAAGACAAGCAGGAATTACTCAGGAAATTACAGAGATAGTTTCCGGTTCTTCTGCTCAAGGAAATTAAGCAATAACAATGTAGCCATTATTTCGGGTATGTTTAAAGATTCTCAAAAAGAAAGGAAAATCTTATGGAAAAAAATATCGGAAAGGTAGTGCAGATAATAGGTGCTGTGCTTGATATAAAATTCAGTCCTGATAATCTGCCAAAACTGCTAAACGCTATTGAAATAAATAACAATGGGCAAAAACTTGTGGTTGAGGTAGCTCAGCACATTGGCGATGATGTTGTGCGTTGTATAGCTATGGGCAGTACCGATGGACTTGTAAGGGGTCTTGATGCAATTGATACGGGAGATGCTATTAAGGTTCCTGTTGGGCGTGAAACCTTAGGCAGAATTTTTAATCTGTTAGGCGACCCGATTGATAATAAGCCTGCACCCCAAGGCGATATTGAATTCCATTCGATTCATCGTAAAGCTCCGGGCTTTGAAGAACAGAATATTTCAGATGAAATTCTTGAAACAGGCATTAAGGTAGTTGACCTCGTCGCCCCTTATTTAAAAGGTGGAAAGATTGGCTTATTTGGTGGTGCTGGTGTAGGAAAAACAGTACTTATAATGGAACTTATAAATAATATAGCTCAGGAGCATGGCGGACTTTCTGTCGTTGCAGGTGTAGGCGAACGTACACGTGAGGGATATGACCTTTATAATGAGATGACTGAAAGCGGAGTTATTGATAAAACCACTCTAGTATACGGACAGATGAACGAACCGCCCGGAGCTAGGATGCGTGTGGCTTTATCTGCTCTGACAATGGCTGAATACTTTAGAGATAGGGAAAAGCAAGATGTACTGCTTTTCATAGATAATATATTTAGATTTACTCAGGCAGGCTCTGAGGTATCAGCACTTTTGGGAAGAATGCCTAGTGCTGTTGGATATCAGCCAACCCTTGCTACTGAAATGGGAGCTTTGCAGGAGAGAATTACTTCTACTAAAAATGGTTCTATTACATCAGTTCAAGCAGTATATGTTCCGGCAGATGATCTTACAGACCCAGCACCTGCGACTACCTTTGCACATTTAGATGCAACTACGGTTTTATCACGTGATATTGTGGCTATTGGTATTTATCCAGCTGTTGATCCTCTAGAATCTACTTCACGCTCACTTACACCTGAAATCGTTGGCGAGGAGCATTATAACGTGGCAAGACAGGTACAATCAATACTTCAAAGGTACAGAGAGCTTCAGGATATTATAGCTATTCTTGGTATGGACGAGCTTAGCGATGAGGATAAGGTCACTGTTGCACGTGCTAGGAGAATACAAAGATTTTTATCACAGCCGTTCTTCTCTGCTGAGCAGTTTAGTGGAATGAAGGGTAAATATGTACCCATAAAGGAAACTGTAAGAGGCTTTAAGGAGATTATCGAAGGCAAGCATGATGATATACCAGAATCTGCATTTATGTTTGCAGGGACTATTGATGATGTTTTAGAAAATGCCAAGAAGCTTAAGCACTGATATTTGAAAGGAATAGAAAATGACACCTTTCAGACTGAAAATAATTACACCATATGGTGTGTTTTTCGATGGAGAAACAACAAATGTCATAGTTAGGACTACCGAGGGAGATATGGCTGTTCTTGCAGGGATTCAGCCTTATGTTTCCGTGCTGGGTATTGGCAAGCTAAGGATTATGTTGGGTGAAAAATATCGTTATGCTTCAACTTCAGGTGGAATAATCAAAGCTGATAAAAACGAAACTGTGATTATTGCAAATACTTGTGAGTGGGCCGATGAAATAGATATTATTCGTGCTGAAAATGCAAAACAAATCGCTGAGGAAAGACGAAAAAATGCCAATACAACAAATGATATAAAGCTTGCAGAATATAAATTGCACAGGGCAATAAATAGGATTGATACAGCGAAATTTAAATAATGGTGGTGTGTTATGCCAATAAGCATAGATGATTTTGGCTCAACAAATGATGAAAATATTTCATTAATTACAATAAAGCTAAATAGTGGTTTTTCAGCGAGTTTTTCTCAGTATGGCGCTGCTATTGTTAGAATAATATGTAAGGATATCAAGGGTGAGTTTTCCGATGTTGTACAAGGGTATGATAGCGTCGAAGGCTATGTTAATGGCGGCTCATGTCAAGGTGCTGTTATAGGCAGGTTTGCAAATAGAATTGCAAATGCCACGATTGATATTGATAACAAAAAATATCAGCTAAACGCCAACTGCGGTAAACATTTGCTGCATGGCGGAAACGTAGGATTTCAAAATTCTATTTGGGAGATTGAATCTTTAGGTGAAAACTTTGTAGAGTTTTCATATCTGAGTCAAGATATGGATGCAGGCTTTCCGGGGAATTTGCGAGTCAAGGTTAAATACACAGTGGAAAATGATTCTGTCCGTATTGATTATTATGCTGCTGCTGATAAAAAGACAGCGGTAAATCTCACAAACCACGCTTATTTTAACCTCAGTGGAAAGCATGATTCACAAGTGAATGACAATATTTTGCAAATTGATGCCGATATGATTACAATTCCTGATGAAATGAATGTTCCAACAGGTGAATTTAAAGATGTAACGGAAACTATCTTTGATTTTAGAAAACCTCGTGCAATTGGCGAAAATTCATATGACCATAATTTTGTGCTTAACGGCTTTAAAGGTTTGGAAAATAAAGATATATTTAAAGCATCGTCACTATATGACCCTAAAAGCGGTAGAATTATGCACTGCTACACAAATAAGCCGGGGATACAGGTATATACAGCAAATGGCTTAAATGAAATAGGTAAGGGGAATGTATTCATGCCAAGTCGCAGCTCAATCTGCTTGGAAACACAGTATTTCCCTGATTCGCCAAATCAAAAGAGCTTTCCATACAAGTATTTAGACATTGGTGAGGAGTATAGTTTCACTACAATTTATAAATTTGAGGTGGGCAAAGATCTGTGAGAATGAGGAGAAAAAAGCATCTTAATGAAAGAATAGAAAAAGTCAGAGATGTTTTAATAGAAATGCAGTGCCGAGGTGAAGATGTCTTTGCNCCCCTGCATGAAGATAAATTTTTTAACAGCCAAAGAGTCTTTGGAAATAATAATCCCCTTTATATAGAAATAGGATGTGGAAAAGGCGGCTTTGCTATAAAAGCAGCAAAGCTTATTAAGGATATTAACTTTATTGCAATAGAGAAAAACCCCAATGTGCTTGTCACTGGGGCTGAGGCTTTAATGAAAGATAATTTGCCTAATCTCAAGTTTTGCATAGGAGAGGCTGAAAACTTGACTCATTTATTTAAGGAAAATTCAGCTGAAAGGATTTATCTTAACTTTAGCTGTCCTTATTTTAAAAAATCATACTTTAAAAATAGATTGACGTATTCAAGATTTTTAAAGGTTTATCGACAAATCCTAGTACCCGATGGTGAAGTTCATATGAAAACTGATAATCAAAATTTGTTTGAATTTTCGTTAGAGCAGTTTTCTCAAAACCAATTTCACCTAAAAAATATATCCTTAAATTTGCACCAAAGTGGATTTAAGGATAATATTATGACCGAGTATGAAGAGAAGTTTGTAGCCGAAGGCTTACCTATCTACCGTTTAGAAGCAGTTAATAAAAAGATTTAATCTAAATTTTGCTTTTTAATAAGACGATTGTTTAAAAGTCGGCATAGCAATAAGAAAATCACCCCACTAGCGATGGCTTGTATCGTATTTGTATAAATACTTGCAAATCCTCCGTTTTTAAGTATAAATTCTTCTGCCACAAAATAACCCGCTACTGTAAATGCCCCCGATAGTATAATGCCAATTATTGTCCTTGTGCAAATAAGCTGTTTTAGTGGCTTTTTACCTATTGCCAAGTAGAGAATAAGAGCATTAACAGATTTAATAACAATTGTTGGTATTATATATATTTGATAACCGGCTATTAAATCAGCCAGCCCTCCTCCTATTCCTGCTGCTGCGATACCAAAGGGAAAGGGCAGCATAATACAAGCAAAATATATTAATGAATCGCCAAAATGAACATATCCATTTATAGTAGGCAGCTTAATAAATGCTGTTAATAATGCTATAAGTGCAGCTAACACTCCTGTTGTACAGATATGAAAAATATTTTTTTGATTTTTCTCGTTTGTTTTCATATTATCCCCCTCTTATGTTTATATTAATTTAAAAAAGTTTGCTAAGTGTATTTAGTAGAGGTTCAAATGCTATTCCATCAAGTGGTACAGCAGATTGACCCTCGGTAAACTTCATAGCTTTATATAGAAAATCTGAGGCAATTTTTACTGATTGCTTTAGATTATTTTTTTGCATAACAAGCCCCGTGATAATTGATGAAAACAAGTCGCCCATCCCTGAATATTTTGTTTTTACCTCAGGAGAATGAAAGTAATATTCATCACTGTTTTCTAAAACAAAGGTAATTATCTCATCTCCTTGCTTAATACCCGTTATAACAACATTTTGGCAGCCTTTTTTCTTCAGCCTTTGAGCAAGAGCCTTTGCTTCTTGTATACTAATATTATTTCCATTAAATTTCGTATCGGACAGCAGACAAGCCTCAGTAACATTAGGAGTAATAATATCAGCTATACTAATAAGATTTTTCATACTACTGCAGTATCTTTTGTCAAATACGGGATAAAGCTCACCATCATCTCCCATAACAGGATCAATAATTATTTTAGCTTTATCATTTTCATGATTTTCAATAAAATCAAGTGTAATGTCAATTTGCTTTGTACTACCGAAAAAACCAGTATAGATTCCATCAAAAGCTGTATCACTCCAATTTTTAAGATAAGTATCAAGCCTATTTTCCATATCAAAAAAATAATAATCGTCAAAGCCTGTTTGCTTCGATAGAATTGACGTTGGTGCAGGACATGGCTGACAGCTTAGTGTACTTAAAATTGATATTGCAGTAGTTAGTGAGCATCTGCCAAGCCCCGATATATCGTTTATACAAGCTATTTTTGGTATTGTCATAATCCCCTCCTGTGTTTTTTATATTATATATCTTTGTAGTTAGTTTAACAAATTATAAAATTTAGTAAATAAAAATATAATTTTTATGCAATATTTACATATAATAAGCTGTGGTTGTATTAAACTTAAAGCAAAGTACACATTGTTTTACGTTAGTGTGTTAATATATTAAAATGATTATAATAAAACATACTAAAAATAAGCAAAAATATTTTATAAAACTGTGCAATATGTAGAACAATAAAAAATACCGAGTTTTGTGACTTAGTCTATTTGACTTTTGAATATACTACGTGTTACAATAATAATACCTAAAAGGTATAATAATAGATACAGAAAGGGAAAATGCTATGAAATATGAATGCGTTTGCGGTTACATTTATGACCCTGAAATCGGTGATCCAGATGGTGGAATAGCGCCAGGCACTGCCTTTGAAGATATTCCAGATGATTGGGTATGCCCTGTTTGCGGCTTGACAAAAGATGATTTTACTCCGATTGATTAATAATCTTGTCAATTAAATATGTTGGAGCAAGGGGTTTCATTTACCCCTTGCATTCAGCATGTGTATTTTTGTATTTAATTTAGTATACCTTAATAAATTAAAAATAAATATAACAGACTTTGGACAAGGCGCTAGAATATTTCACTAGATTATGGACCTCTGTCTGTAATTTCGTATAAATAAGCTCTGCTTTGGAGTATTTTATATAAATTATTAATGCCAGTTAATGAGTAAACACAGAAGAAAGAAAGTTGCTGACTGCATTTTATTTTGATTAGGAGGATTTTTATGAAGCAACTCAAGGACAACATTTATTTCGTCGGTGCTATGAACCCCAACTTAAGGGTTTTCGACATTATTATGAGGACGGAATACGGAACATCTTATAATGCGTATATTGTAAAAGGACCAGAAAAAACAGTTTTAATTGATACGGTGCATAGCAGATTTGAGCCATTTTTTCTTGAAAGTATAAAGGAAATTGTGCCTTTGGACAAGCTTGATGCAATTGTAGTAAATCATAGCGAACCAGATCATGCCGGCTCTATTCGCCCTTTAGTCGATGCTAATCCAAGTGTGCCTGTATATGCTACGGCTGCCGCTGTAAAAAACATCGGCAAAATTATTAATAGAGATTTCAATGGAAACGTTGTTAAAAATGGTGACAAGCTTGATTTAGGCGGCGGTGAATATCTGGAGTTTATCCCAAATCCTAATGTGCATTGGCCGGATACAATGTTCACCTACTACCCNGCTAAAAAAACAGTGTTTACTTGTGATTTTTTAGGAGCACATTATTGCGAACCGACTGTAACAGATGATTTTATCAGCTATGAGGAATGTTATTGGAAAGCATTTAGGGAATATTATGATGCTATAATGAGTCCTTTTAAAAGGTTTGTTCTAGCAGGTCTTGATAAGCTTGAAAAGCTTGATTTTGACATGGTTTGTAATAGCCACGGACCTATTTTAAAGCATAGAATTGAAAAAGCTAAGGAACTATACAGAGAGTGGAGTCAGGATACCTATAAAAAGGGAACAGCCGCTATTTTCTATACCTCGGCATATGGTTATACCGAAACAATAGCTTACACTTTAAAAGAGGAGCTTGAAAATGCAGGCAAGAAGGTTGTTATTTTCGATATAATAAATCACGATACTGCTGAACTTGTACAAGCGATACATGATAGTGAGGCATTGCTTTTCGGCTCACCCACTATTAATCGTGATGCAGTACGTCCTGTATGGGATATAATGGCTAGTGTCGACCCTATTTCAAATAAAGGTAAGCCATGCTTGGTATTTGGCTCCTACGGTTGGAGTGGTGAGGCTGTTCCTGCACTTATCCAACGTGCAAAATCACTTGGACTAAAGGTTTATGACGAACCGGTAAGGACTATATTCAGGGCAAGTGATGAGGAGATTGTGAGCATTAGAAAAGCTGCGGGTGAATTTGTTAAAATGTTTTAAGCTATAATGCATGATTTAAGCCTTCCAAAATGGAGGGCTTATTTTATAATAAAATGTAGATTAAGCTTATATAATCGGCAATTATTTCATTATATTTTTATAAATCATTGACTAAATAGCTATAATAATATATAATAATCATAAATGGTTGTTATAAGCTTATGAAAAACGGCTCGTCACCGATAACCGCTTTTCTAATAGGCAAATTAATATTAAAATATAAATAATATTTCCTTTTTAAGGTATATGGAGGATGTTAAATGAGTAATAAAGCAATGATTATTGGTGCTGGAGGAGTGGCAGGCGTTGTAATTCATAAATGCTGCCAAAATTCTGAGATTTTTTCTGAAATTATGATTGCAACAAGGACTGTTTCAAAGGCTGATGCCTATAAGAANAAGNTAGAAGGACAGACAAAAACGAAAATCACCACTGCAAAGGTTGATGCCGATAATGTAGAGGAATTGATTTCNCTTATAAATCAGTTTAAGCCCGATATTGTTATCAATGTAGCTTTGCCCTATCAAGACCTTACAATAATGGATGCGTGCCTTGCCACAAAAACCTCATATCTTGATACAGCAAACTACGAGCCATTAGATACTGCAAAGTTTGAGTATAAATGGCAGTGGGCATATAAAGAACGCTTTGAAAAAGCAGGTATAACAGCTATTCTTGGCTGTGGATTTGACCCTGGTGTAACAGGGGTATTTACAGCCTATGCTCAAAAGCATTATTTTGATGAAATACATTATCTTGATATTTTAGATGCAAATGCAGGCGATCATGGCTATCCTTTTGCAACTAATTTTAACCCTGAAATAAATATTCGTGAGGTTAGTGCAAATGGCTCTTTTATCGAAAACGGCAAATGGGTAGAAACCGAGCCAATGGAAATAAAAAGAGTTTATAACTTCCCTGAAATAGGCGAAAAGGATATGTATTTGCTGCATCATGAAGAGCTTGAATCCTTAGCTATCAATATAAAAGGAGTTAAAAGGATACGCTTTTTCATGACTTTTTCTCAAAATTACCTCACACATTTAAAATGCCTTGAAAATGTAGGAATGACATCTATTGAGCCTATTGATTACGAGGGAAAGCAAATTGTGCCCTTACAGTTTTTAAAGTCTGTATTGCCCGATCCAGCTTCTTTAGGCCCTAGAACAAAAGGAAAGACAAATATTGGCTGTATTATGCAGGGCATTAAGGACGGAAAGCCTGTAAAATACTATGTTTATAATGTGTGTGACCATCAAGAATGTTATAAAGAAGTCGGTTCTCAAGCTATTTCTTATACTACGGGTGTGCCTGCTATGATAGGTGCAATGCTTTATTTAAAGGGTATTTGGAAGAAAAACGGTGTGTTTAATGTGGAAGAATTTGACCCAGATCCATTTATGAAAGCATTAAAAGAATGGGGATTACCGTGGAAAGAAAGCTTTAATCCAGAATTGGTGGAGTAATATGGTTGATATAAATAAAGCAGTTAATGCGAATTTGCTTTCTTTGCCAACTCCATGCTATATTGTTGATGAAAGGCTTATTGAAAAAAACCTTAAGCTTTTAAAGTCTGTTGCAGATAGGACAGGTGCTAAAATATTATTAGCTCAAAAGGCTTTTTCAATGACAAGGATATATCCTTTAATAGGAAAATATCTTGATGGTGTTGCTGCTAGTGGAATAAATGAAGCAAGACTTGGATATGAGGAAATGGGGAAGGAAGTGCATACCTATTCTCCCGCCTTTAAAGAAACTGAATTTGATGAAATATTAAAATACTCCGACAAAATAGTTTTTAACTCTCTGTCACAATATAATAAGTTTAAACAAAAAGTAAAATTATTTGATAAAAAAATAAGCATGGGTATAAGGATAAATCCTGAGTTTAGCACGCAGTCACATGGTGAAGATGGTATTTATGACCCTTGCAGTCCGTTTTCACGACTAGGTTCAACGCTTGACGCCCTTAATATGGTCGATTTTGAAGGGCTTGAGGGCATACATTTCCACACCTTATGCGAGCAAAACTCACTTCCTCTTTTACAAACAGTGGAAAAGGTAGTGGAAAAGTTTGATGCTTATCTTAAAAAAGTAAGGTGGGTGAATTTTGGCGGAGGACATCATATTACTAGAGATGATTATGATATTGAAACCTTAATTAAATCTATTGACTTAATAAAGCAAAGATATGGTTGTCAGATTATTCTAGAGCCTGGTGAGGCTATTGCCCTTAATACAGGTTATCTTATGACAACGGTGCTTGATACCATGTATAATTCCATGAATATAGCTATATTAGATGCGAGTGCCTCATGTCATATGCCAGATGTTCTTGAAATGCCCTATACACCTAAAATCATTGGTGCTGAAAAGTCAGGTGAAAAGGCGTATACATATAGGCTTGGCGGGCCTACTTGCCTTGCGGGAGATGTTATTGGAGATTATAGCTTTGATAAAAGGCTTAAAGAGGGCGATAGACTCATTTTTACCGATATGGCACATTATACAATGGTGAAAAATAATACTTTTAACGGTATGAATCTGCCATCCATTGCTTTGATAAAAAGCAATGGAGAAATTGAGATTGTTAAGCAGTTTGGATATGAAGACTTTAAAAATAGACTTGGATAGTGATATTTATGAATTTTAATGACAAGAAGAGAATAGTGATAAAGGTAGGAACTTCAACCCTTGCTTATTCAACGGGAAACCTTAATTTAAGGCGTGTTTCAAAGCTGATTGAGGTTTTTTCAGATATAAAAAATTCTGGCAAGGAGATAGTTTTTGTCACCTCCGGTGCTATTGGCGTAGGAGTGGGAAAATCGGGACTTACAAAAAGACCTGCCGATACCCCGACGAAACAGGCTTGTGCGGCAATAGGTCAAAGTGAACTAATGAATATTTATGACAATGAATTTGGAAAGCATAATCACACAATAGCTCAGATTCTCTTGACTCGTGATGTAATAAGTAATGCTGAGCGTAAAAACAATGTAAAAAACACATTTGAAAAGCTTTTTGAACTGGGTGCGATTCCGATTATTAACGCTAATGACAGTGTTTCTATTGCACAGCTTGATTTTGATGAAAATGATACGCTGTCGGCTATGGTTGCACAATTATGTGGTGCAGATTTGCTTATCATTTTGACTGATGTAGATGGGCTTTATGATGGCGACCCTAAAAATCCAGATTCAAGGCTTATTGAAAGCATTGAAAAAATTACACCAGAATTGATTTCTGTTGTCGGGCAAAAAGGAAGTGAGCTTGCAAGCGGAGGTATGCTGACAAAACTTGAAGCTGCTGATATTGCTACAAATTCAGGGATTGATACAGTTATTATAAATGGTGAAAATCCTGAGATTTTATATGATTTATTAGATGGAAAGGCAAAATTCACTCATTTCAAGGCAAAATTTTGATGGAGGGTTTATGGCTGATTATGAAAAGCATTTAAAAAACCTTGAAAATGTTCAAGGTTCAAGCTATATCGAAAAACTATGCAAAAAGGCAGTGCTGGCAAAAAATTCCGTTAGCGACTTAAAGACTTCACATAAGAATATGGCATTAGAACGTTTGGCTCAGCTGCTTATTGAAAACACTGAAGAGATAATCAAACAAAATCAGCTTGACTTGAAAAATGCCGAGTCAAATGGAATGGCTGTTTCAATGATGGATAGATTAAGGCTTGATAGCAAAAGAATAGAAGCAATGGCTGAGGGAGTGCGTCAGATAATTGCACTAAAAGACCCTGTCGGTGAAATAATCGGTGGTGGTCCGCTTATTAACGGGCTTAATGTTATCAAGCAAAGAGTCCCTTTAGGAGTAATTGGAATTATATTTGAGTCAAGACCAAATGTTACTGTTGATGCTGCTGCACTTTGTATTAAATCGGGAAATGTGAGTATTTTGCGAGGCGGCTCAGATGCTATTCATTCCAATATATGCTTGGCAGAAATTATCAGAAGGGCTTTGGACGAATGTAGTATACCAAAGGATATGGTTCTATTAGTCGAAGATACAAGCAGAAAAACAGCGACTCAGCTAATGCAAATGAATGGTTATATTGACGTTCTTATTCCACGTGGGGGAAAGGGCTTGATTAACGCTGTTGTGAAAAATTCCACTGTACCGGTAATTGAAACAGGTGCAGGAAATTGTCATGCTTTTGTTGATGAAAGTGCAGATATTGATGAGGCTATTTCTATTGTTGATAATGCGAAAACACAAAGACCTTCTGTTTGTAATGCTATTGAAACCTTGCTTGTGCATAAAAATATTGCAGAACAGTTTTTGCCCAAATTAAAGGGTTTTTGGGGAAATAAGGTTGAAATAAGAGGGGATAAAGAGTCGAGCAATATAATAAAAATAGACTTTTTGGCAAATGATGATGATTATTACACGGAGTATAATGATTTTGTCATTTCCCTGAAAATAGTAGATGATGTTGAAGAGGCTATTTCACATATAAATAAGCATGGCACAAGACATAGTGAGCTGATTATTACAAAAAACATGAAAAATGCAAGTGTTTTTCAAAATAAGGTTGATGCGGCAGCCGTTTATGTAAATGCTTCAACAAGGTTTACAGATGGGTATGAAATGGGGCTTGGTGCTGAAATAGGTATTTCAACGCAAAAGCTTCATGCTAGAGGGCCTATGGGGCTTAATGAGCTGACTTCCTACAAATATCTTATAAATGGCGATGGGCAAATAAGAGAATAATGAGGGTGTAATGGAAAATCAACAAATAAAAATCACTACTGAATATATAAAGTTAGAACAGCTTTTAAAGCTTTCTTCCCTTTGTCAGACAGGAGGAGAGGCAAAAAATATTATCCTCGACGGACTTGTCAAGGTTAATGGTGAGGTGTGCCTACAACGTGGTAAAAAGCTGCGTACCGGTGATAAGGTAGAGCTTTTTGAAAAAGTATTAGAAGTTGTTTGATTGGTTTGATTGGATTGAGTTTTAATGATTATTAAAGAAATGGTTGTAGAAAACTTTCGTAATATTAAACATGGCTCCTTTCAGTTTCATGACGGAGTCAATGTTTTTTGCGGGAAAAATGCTCAGGGTAAAACAAATTTAATGGAGGCCATTTCTATTTGCATAGGAACAAGCTTTAGAAAGTCTAAGTTTTCGCAATATATTCCTTTTGATAACAATGAGGGGGAGCCTGTAAAAATCACTATAAAATATATTGATGAGAGCAATGAAAGCAAGATAAATAATATTGAATATATTATTTTAAAGAACAAGCGTGTGGTAAAACACAATGATATTCCTATTAAAGATGCTTTAAAGCTCTATGGTATGCTTAAATACGTGGTTTTTACACCGGAGCATCTTGAACTGATAAAGGGTTCTCCCGAGCAAAGACGTGACTATCTTGATGAAGTAGCTATTATGCAGACAGCTGTTCACAATAAAAAGGTATCACGCTATCAAAGAGCATTGAGAAATAAGAATAATATTCTATCCAGCTTGCCAAATTCCTTTGATAAAGATATTGTAAAATTGCAGCTTCAAAGCTGGAATGAGGTGCTTGCGGCAGAGGGTATAAATGTTACCTTTGGCAGATTGAAATATTTTAATTTACTCAAGGATATAGCGGCTGATTATTATGCACAGCTCACCGACAACAAAGAGGTTTTGACCCTTAAATATAATAGCACAATTTTTCAGTCGGATGATATTGATTTTTCTGATAAAGAAAGCTTGTTTACACATTATAAAAAAATACTGAATGATGATTTTGAACAGGAGATTAAGCAAAGGCACACAATTTCCGGTGTACATCGTGATGATTTAGTTTTTTATATTAATGGTGCAAACGCACGTGACTTTGCCTCACAAGGTCAAAAGAGGAGTATTGCTCTGGTATTAAAGCTGGCTGAGGCTGAAATCATTCGTAAAAGGGGATTTTTGCCTATTATGATTCTTGATGATGTGTTGAGCGAGCTTGACTCCATAAGGAGGAATTTCGTTTTAAACAACATTGAAAATTCACAGGTTTTTATCACATCATGTAATAAACAGGATTTATGCGGCTTAAAATGCGGAAAGCTATGGAATGTAAGTAAGGGGAAATTCAATTTAATTGAAAAATAATTATTTAGACTATTGACATATTATATTAAAGTGGTAAAATTATATTATGGTTAAAATATATATTTCTAATGTTAATTTATGTTCCGATGAAATGATTTTAAAAGCTATGGTAGAGGCTATTCCTGATAACCTACTTAATAAAAGCAATTTTGATTTAAGTAAAAGAAGTCATGTTTTAGGCAGATTTTTGCTGTTTAAGGCAATAACCTATATTTATTCCTTAGATGAAGCGAAAAAGCTAAGGCTTATTAAAAATTCTAATGGAAAGCTTTATTTTGCTAATAAAGATATATATTTTAACATATCTCACAGCAATGAAATTGTTGCTTGTGGCATTTCTGACAAGGAAATAGGAATCGATATAGAGAAAATGAGAAAATATAATCCTTTAGTTGTAAAACGCTTTTTCCATGAAGATGAATATAAATTTTTACAAAGCACTGAAAAGGACAAGCAGGATTTTTATTTTACAAAGCTATGGACAATGAAAGAGGCAATTGTAAAAAATAGAGGTGAAGCTTTAGCCTTAAATCTTAAGAAATATAATTTTTCAATAAAAGATAATGAGCTTGTGCCTAATTTTGAAGCAAAAAATAATTTTAATTGTATTACTAGTGAGAAACAATATATTTTAACATATTGTGGTTATTATAGTCGCAAGGATATAGAAATTTTAAATTACGAAAGCAGGGTGTAGAATGACATTTTCATCAATATTTTTTTTATTTATATTTTTACCAATAGCATTGATATTTTATTATATTCAGCGTGATAATAGGGCAAGAAACCTTATTCTTGTCGTATTTTCGCTGATTTTTTATACATGGGGAAGAGAGCTGTACTGGGTTATACCCATACTCTTTACCTCTATTTTTGATTATTTCAACGGCTTCTTAGCTCACAAATATCAAGGCACGAGAAAAGGAAAATTCATAGTCGCAAACTCCGTTATTGTCAATTTACTGATACTTGGTTTCTTTAAATATAGTGGCTTTATAGTTGAAAATATTAATAATGCCTTTGGCACTGAGATTGAGTTTAACAGTCCCGGTTTTCCCTTAGGAATAAGCTTTTACACCTTTATGACAATCTCCTATGTTGTTGATTGCTATTGGGATAATACAAAGCCGGAGCGTAGTTATCTTTCATATCTTACTTATATTTCCTTGTTTGCACATATTACAGCAGGTCCTATTACAAGGTATTCTGATATAAGAGAGAGCTTGCATGAGAGGGATTGGACAGTAGCAGGGCTTAATGAGGGTATTTCACGAATTGCAATAGGTCTTGGAAAAAAGGTTATCCTTGCTAATAATTTATATACCATTGTCGGGGAATTTTTTGATGGCGATGTTTCAAAGCTTTCCTTTGTAGCTACAATTTATGGAGCGATACTCTATTCTATGTTTGTGTATTATGATTTTTCGGGTTATTGTGATATGGCAATAGGTATCGGAAAAATGCTCGGTCTTAACCTTAGTGAAAACTTCGATTATCCCTTTTTATGTAAAGATGTATCTGAATTTTGGAGAAGGTGGCATATCACCTTAGGTTCATTCTTTAGAGATTATTTGCTCTATATTCCTATTTTCGGCATTAGAGCAAAGTATCTTAACTTATTTTTAGTATGGTTTACCACTGGATTCTGGCACGGCGCATCATGGAATTATATTATATGGGGATTATATTTTGGAGTATTTATTTTCTTCGAAAATCTGATAGGCAAAAAAAGGTGGAAAAAAGTTCCCGTTGTTATAAAACATATTTACAGTAAAATTGTCATTATTATCGGATTTGGAATATTCTATTTTACCGATACAAGCAAGCTTGTGCAATTTTTCAGAAATTTAGTATTTGCAAATGGAAATGCCTTTTACGATTCAAGCGTGGGAACATCACTGTATAATAACTTTTTCTTGATAATAGCGTCATTTCTGTTCTGCTTTCCTATTGCTAAAAAGCTTAACTATATCAGTGAAAATACAAAGCTTTTAATTCCTATGAAATTCATTAGGACGGTGATTATCGCTTCATTAATTATAGTTAGTACGATTTTACTTGTTGAAAACAATAGCCAAGCATTCTTATATGAGCAGTTTTAGGAGGGGATAAAATGTCTTATTATGAAAAAGTAAGTAAAAAAAGACGCCGTCGCTCCTATAAAGTAGACAGGAGCAAGACGCTGTATAAATACAATGTGTTTAATATATTTGTTATAGTTCTTGTTTTTATCGCAGGACTGATTTATTTTATTGCTTTTCCTAAGTCGGAAAGGTCTGAATATGAAAAGCGAAAGCTCGAAGAGTTTCCTAAATATAAATTTGGCTCAATCTTTGATGGAAGCTTTACCAATCAGCTTTCAAAGCATATAGATGATGCAGTTCCTTTTAGAGATAAGACGAAGGACATTGCCGCTAAAATTATGTATTATTTTGGACTTCATGCCGGAGGCGATGATACAATAGTTATACCAAATGATAATGATAATTCACAGGCTGAAGAAACGCTCCCGCCACTGCAAACTCGCCCTCCCGAACAGTCTAGTGCTGATACGACAGCACCACAGACACAGACTACTCCAGCTACTACTAAAAAGCCTTTTGTTGAGGAAGGAATAGCTGAAAACGGTCTTTATATACAAAAAGAAACTGTAAGAGTCATGGAAATTCCCGGCGGAACAAAAGCGGCTATGGAAAGATATGCTCAAGTACTTAATCAGTACAGGCAGTATCTTGGCGATGATATAAATATATATTCCTTGGTAGCTCCGACTGCATTCCAATTTTATACGCCTGATGATGTTTTGGAGAAGTATGGAAACCAAAAGGATAAGATGGAATATATAAAGAGTAAATTAGATAGCTCGATTAAATTTATTGATGTAATTCCTGCTCTAGAGCCGCACACTAGTGAATATATCTATGCACGTACTGATTTCCACTGGATGCCTTTAGGTGCTTATTATGCAGCAGAAGAATTTGCTAAGGCGGCTGATGTGCCTTTCACAGATATTTCAAAATATACTCCTAAAAAGATTGAGGACTTTGTCGGTGCATTTTTAAATTATGTCCCCGCCTCGTATAAGGCAGTTTTAACTGAAAATCCCGATACCTATACCTACTATGAAGCACCTAATATGGCGCTTACAACTACGGAATTTTATACTCAGAGCTTTGTGCTGAAACACGTTGGTGAATTCCTTGTTCCTGCAAAAGGAGCTAATGCATATAGTACTTCCTTAGATGGAGATGAGTGGGTCGTAAAAATAAAAACCAATGTAAAAAACGGTAGAAAGCTATTAATGATAAAGGATAGCTATGGAAATTCAATTGCACCATTTTTATCATCCTCCTTTGAAGAAATATATGTTGTTGATTATAGAAAATTTAAGCTGAATATAATTGATTTTATAAAACAGCAGGAGATTACGGACCTGATGTTTGGCACAGGACTTTGGGGTGCTATTACTACAAGTAAGATTGATGCTATTAATGCTTTAACTTTAAAATGATAAGGAGTAAGAATGATAGGTTTTCCATTTGATTCAATTGACTTGATTGAAAATAGAAAGAGGCTAAGAAGGCAGCTTTTAGCTGATGGCAGCTCAAGAATTAAAAAGAAGATTGCTATTTTAGGTGGCTCCACGACTAATGATATAAAGAATATGCTTGAGCTTTTTTTGCTTGATAACGGTATAGAACCGTCTTTTTATCAGTCTGAATATAATCGCTTTTGGCAGGATGGAGTTTTCTCAAATAAAGAGCTTGATGAATTTCATCCGGACTTGATTTTTATTCATACTACAAATAAGAATATTGAAAGCTATAATTTTAATTTAAAGCTTAGTGCTGAAGAGTCAGAGCAAAATATCGAAAATGAGTTTTCACGATATAAAATGATGTGGGAGGCTGTTTCTGAGCGATTTTCTTGCCCGATAATACAAAACAATTTTGACCAGCCGACAAGCAGGATTTTGGGAAATAAGGACTTTTCGGATATACATGGCTTTGTATATTTTATTAATAGACTAAATATGATGTTTGCTGAATATGCAGGCAAGGCTAAAAACTTTTATATCCATGATATAAATTGGCTTTCAGCACAATTTGGGCTTGATAGATGGGCTGACCCTTTACATTGGCATATGTACAAATATGCCCTATCAATGGAGGCGATACCTGTTTTTGCATATTCTTTAAGTAATATCATTAAATCATTATACGGTAAGAATAAAAAAGCACTTGCCCTAGATTTAGACAATACCTTATGGGGTGGTGTAGTAGGAGATGATGGGGTAAACGGCATAGAAATAGGACAAGAAACTCCTACCTCACAGGCATATCTAGCTTTTCAGTCTTATTTATCTAAGCTTAAGGATATAGGAATTACGTTGACTGTTGTTAGTAAAAATGATGAGGAAAATGCTGTTGCAGGACTTAATCACCCTGATGGCGTGTTAAAGCCTGATGATTTTACAATCATAAAAGCTAATTGGGAGCCAAAGCACCTTAATATTGAGGAAATTTGCAGTGAGCTTAATATTCTCACTGATAGTGTTGTTTTTCTTGATGATAATCCGGCAGAACGTGAAATAGTCAAAGGAATGCTGCCCACTACTGCTGTACCCAGCTTTGATGGTGTGGAAAATTATATCAGGATACTTGACAGGGCAGGATATTTTGAGGTTACTGCTTTATCCGATGATGATTTAAAGCGTAATGAGATGTACAAGGCAAACTTTGAAAGAGCTAATATGCAAAAAAAGTTTGAAAACTATAAGGATTATTTACTAAGCCTTGACATGAAGGCTGTTATAGAGGGCTTTGTGCCTATTTATTATGAGCGAATCACGCAGCTTACTAATAAGAGTAATCAATTTAATCTCACTACAAAAAGGTATACAGCAGCTGAGATAGAAGCTGCAGCTAATGATAACAATAAAATTACGCTGTATGGAAAGCTTGTTGACAAGTTTGGAGATAATGGTGTTGTTTCCGTTGTTATTGCTGAGGCTAATCCACAGGAAAAGAATGTTTTTGACATTAAGCTATGGCTTATGAGTTGTCGTGTGCTAAAACGTGATATGGAGCTTGCAATGCTTGATGAGCTTGTTTTACAGGCAAAGAAAAAAGGAATCAATAAGCTAAAAGGATATTATTATAAGACAGCAAAAAACAATATGGTAAGTAATCTTTACGGAGATTTCGGGTTTAAGCGTATTTCCTTGCTTGAAAATGGTGACAGCGTGTGGGAGCTTGATATTTCCGATTATAAGAATAAAAATCATGTTATTGATGTAAATTGAAAAGGAGATTGTTATGGATATTTATGAAAGATTAAACAAGGTTTTTAGAAAGGTTTTTGACGACAAGAGCATTGTTGTAAATGCTTCTACAACAGCAAATGATATTGAGGACTGGGATAGTCTAGAGCATATAAATCTAATCGCAGCAGTTGAGCGTGAATTTAAAGTAAAATTTAATATGAAGCAGGTTTCAGGAATGAAAAATGTTGGAGAAATGGTTGAAATAATCCAAAAGAACGGAAAAAGAGTATAGTCACCTAATTTTTCTAAAGATAATTAATCACCTGCCGATATAATAAAATATCGGGGGTGATTTTTTGTTGTCAATAAAATCTTTTTATCAAAATGATTCTATAAAAAATGATTTTGATNGTTTTTTAAATAATATTTCATTAGATAGGAAAAGTATAAAAAGCTACGGTAAATTTGATAGNTTTCATACCACTGCAAATGATAGCTTAAAAATCACAGACAAAACCGATTCAGAAAGTGANATTGACGCTTTAAAACAAGATGCCGAAAAAGTCTATTCTGAAACGGACAAGGTCGTAAAACGTTTGAGAGCAGTTAAAATNGCTCGCAAAATAGCAAGGGGAGAATATGTATCGGCAAGCGAAATAAAATTTATTAAAACAGCTGATATTAATTCTTATACAAAAGCTATAATGGCGAATTATAAGCGAAAAAGCATTGAGCTGCATACTAAATATAAAAATGACAGCAAGGCAAATGCAGAAATAAACAATGAGAAAAATTATGCCCTAGTAGCAGCTGATAGCGAACAGGCAGATTATTCAATAAACGCCATTGACAAGCTGCAAAAAAATAAAAAGTTGAAAATCTATGCTGACAAGAATTATCCGATATTTAATTTTAAAGTATGAATGGTGTAATTTCAAGGAGGATTTCCTCCTTTTTTTTCTTGTTTTTCCATAGTATTTTTCACATTATCAAGTCGCAAAGATTAATTTTTTTGGTAAAACGGACAAAATTCGTCCATTTTCAGCTTTTTTATTAACAAATCTATTGACATTGGAGTTAGAGTACGCTAACATATAAATATATAAGTAGAAGTGTCGAATTTTTTAAGCTAATTTCTAGTATGGAGTAGAATTTATGATGATAAATAAACGCCTTATCAATACTGTTGATAAGAGTAAAAAGTACATTGCTTTTCATGTAATTGCTCAAGTAGTGAGTTTAATAGCAAATATAATTGTTATTTTTACGCTTGGCTTCTTTTTGGAAAAGCTATTTACAAAGGAGCTAAGCACCAAAATAATCTTTATTGTAATTTTAATTGNNANAATTNCAATTTTAATTAGATTTACTTGTTCTAAACTCATTGCAAAAATGAGCTTTTTAGCCTCAAAATCTGTAAAGCTNGTTTTACGTGATAAAATTTATCAAAAGCTTTTAAAGTTAGGCAATCGGTATAATGAAAAGGTTTCCTCAGCTGAAGTGGTACAGGTTTCAGTTGAAGGTGTTGACCAGCTAGAAACATACTTTGGTGGATATTTGCCACAGTTTTTTTACAGTATGATAGCACCTTTAATATTATTTGTCGTGCTGTCTTTCGTTAGTTTTAAAGCAGCTATTGTATTACTTATTTGCGTGCCTCTTATACCGATTTCAATTGCACTTGTGCAAACCTTTGCAAAAAAGCTTTTGTCTAAATATTGGGGTAAGTACACTTCCTTAGGCGATACTTTCTTAGAGAATTTACAAGGACTTACCACGCTGAAAATTTATCAGGCTGATGAGATTAAAAACAAGAAAATGAATGAGGAAGCTGAAAGCTTTAGGAAAATTACGATGAAGGTGCTAGTCATGCAGCTTAATTCCATTACGATTATGGATTTAGTTGCATATGGTGGGGCGGCATTAGGTGTAATTTTCGCTGCGAGTGAGTTTAACAGTGGAGCAATTTCCCTTATGGGCTGCTTTGCAATAATACTTTTATCAGCTGACTTTTTTATACCAATGCGTCAGCTAGGCAGCTTTTTTCACATAGCGATGAACGGCATGGCTGCAAGCGATAAAATCTTCAGATTGCTGGATATTGAAGAACCGATTGCTAAGAATAGACAAATTGATAAAAATAATTATATAATAAAAGCAGAAAAACTATCCTTTTCCTATGATAATGAAAGAATGGTGCTTAAAGCTATTGATTTTACAGTACCTATGAAAGGTATGGTCGCAATTGTCGGGGAATCCGGTTGTGGAAAGTCAACAATTGCCGGAATACTTACAGGCAGAAACACAGGATATATATCTTCTGTTAAAATAGGTGGAATCGAGCTTTCTGATATAAATGAAAAAAGCCTAATGGAAANCATAGTTTACATTAGTCATAAAAGCTATTTATTTAAAGGAAGTGTTAGAGAAAANCTTCTAATGGGCANGGCTAGTGCTAGTGACAGCGAGCTTTGGACTGTACTGGACAGGACAAACTTGTCAAGCTTTCTAAGGCAACAACAGGGGCTTGATACTGAGCTTTCTGAAAGAGGTGCTAACCTTTCGGGCGGTCAAAGGCAAAGGCTTGCTTTGGCTAGGGCATTACTGCATGATGCCAGCATTTATATATTTGACGAGGCAACCTCAAATATTGATGTGGAAAGCGAAAACCTCATAATGAATCAAATTTATTCTTTATCTAATGAAAAGGCTGTAATCGTTATTTCACATAGAATAGCAAATATTATAAAAGCCGAGAACATTATAGTAATGGATAAGGGAGAAATAAAGGAAGTCGGCAAGCATTTGCAGCTACTGAATAAAAAAGGCATATATTCACGCCTTTGGAACACTCAGCAGGATATCGAAACGCTTGGAATGGGGGCGATTATATGAAAAAGGAAAGGAGTTATCCACAAGTTGTATTAAAGCTAATTGGCTTAATAAAGCCATTGTCAGGATATATGTTCCTTGCAATACTAATGGGGGTCGTAGGTTTTTTGTGTGCGATTTTCATTACTATTTTCGGTGGTTTTGCTATTCTATCAGCAATGGGAATAAGCCAAGTTTCTTTAAAAGCATTATTTATTAGCGTTTGTATTTTTGCAGTGCTAAGGGGTTTTTTACGTTATGCTGAGCAGGCTTGCAATCACTATATAGCGTTTAAGCTATTGGCATTAATAAGGGACAAGCTGTTTAAAGCATTGAGAAGGCTGTCACCGGCAAAGCTGGAGGTACGTGACAGAGGAAACCTCATTTCCTTAATAACCTCCGATGTTGAACTTTTAGAGGTGTTTTATGCACATACAATTTCACCTATTGCCATTGCGATAATAGTATCTGTTATAATGATAATTTTTATTGGACAATACAGTATTTTTATGGCGATGTTAGCTATAATAGCTTACATTACGGTAGGTATTGTTATTCCATATATAATTTCAAAGCATATTGCACAAAAAGGCAGGGAGTTTCGCAAAAACAGTGGTAAGTTAAGCAGCTTTGTGCTAGACAGTTTGCGAGGACTGTCAGAAACTATCCAATATAATCAGGGTGAAAACAGGAGAAATCAGCTTAATTCACGCACTGAGGGACTAATTGAAATCCAGTCGAAAATGAGTAAATTAACTGGTAAAAACCAAGCTGTTACAAATTCTGTGGTATTAGGCTTTGGCGTTTCTATGCTTGCACTTTCATCATTGCTTTATAGTAAGGGAATCATAGGCTTTGATGGGGTGATTGTAGGAACAATTGCTATGCTTTCTTCCTTTGGTCCGGTAATTGCTGTGGCGAATCTAGGCAGTACTTTGCAAAATACATTTGCCGCTGGCAATAGGGTGCTTGATATTCTTGAAGAAGAGCCTGTTGTAACTGATGTAACAGGCATGAATGAAACTAAGTTTGATGGTGCTGAATGTAAGGATATAGGCTTTTCTTATTCCGATGAGGAGATACTTAAGGGCTTAAGTCTTGNGGTAGAAAAGGGTAAGATTACTGGAATAAATGGTAAAAGCGGCAGTGGGAAATCCACTTTATTAAAGCTGCTTATGAGATTTTGGAATGTGCAAAAAGGAAAGGTTCTTATTTCAAATAAGAGTATAGATGAAATAAATACATCTGATTTAAGAAAAATGGAAAGCCTTGTTGCACAGGACACACATTTATTCAATGATACAATTGCTAATAATTTGCGTATTGCAAAGCCTGATGCGAGTGANGATGAGATATATTNAGCTTGTAAAAAAGCGTCTATCCATGATTTTATACTTTCTCTTCCTAAAGGCTATGATACTAATCTAGGTGAATTAGGTGATACCTTGTCAGGCGGGGAAAAGCAAAGAATTTCACTGGCTAGAGCGTTTTTGCATGATTCACCATTTATGCTATTGGACGAGCCTACAAGCAATCTTGATAGCTTAAATGAAGCTATTATACTAAAATCATTATATGAGGAAAAACAGGACAAGACTGTTATGCTTGTTTCACATAGAAAATCAACTATGAGAATTGCTGATAAAGTATATTCAGTAGAAAACGGTCGGATAAGTTAAATTTTAGATCAAAGGTGCTTAATTCTTTTTGAAAAGGAAAGGCACTATGGCAAGTTAGACACAGCTAATTTTNAGGAGATGAATATGAAGGTATCTAAAGTATTATACATAATTTTAGGCTTTATAGGTGTTGGGTTAGGTGCGGTAGGTGCTGTTGTACCTCTTTTACCTGCTTTTCCATTTTTACTTTTGGCGGCATTTTGCTTTGCTAAAAGCTCAGAAAGGCTAAATAACTGGTTTATCAATACTAAGCTATATAAAAACAATCTTGAAAGCTATGTCAAGGGCAAGGGAATGACATGGAAAACAAAAATTCGTATTATGATTATAGTTACCATAACAATGGCGATTGGTTTCATCTTTATGGGAAATGTGCCTATTGGCAGAATTATTTTATCAATAGTATGGATAGGTCATATACTTTATTTTATTTTTGGAATAAAAACAATAGAAAGTGTACATGATTAGCAATACTAATCACTGCAATCATTACTTATGCTTGATTTTAAATCTTAATTTAATACAATAATTAAAAGGAGAGCTTTCTCTCCTTTTAACTTATTTATTCTCTTTTTTAATCTTCTTTTTTTCTTTTATCGATTGAATAACGTGATTTGTCGCTAAAATAGGATTGTGAAACAACATAACAGGGCCGGAAAATTTCATAACCTCCCTAATCCTTTCTCTCATCGCAGGTGAGTAACAATGCACCTTGCAGTTTGAGCAGAAAGTTTTGTTTTCCATAAAGGGGCATTTATCCGTCCTTACTCTTGCATAGTCGGCTAGTTTTTGACACTCAGGACATAGCTTCTCCTTTGTGCGATGATGATATTTACAATATATTTTAATCATTTTTTCAACTATAAGCTTTTCACGTTCTCTTTTTGATTCAATAGATATTTTCTTTTTTGACTTGAACAATACATTACCCCACTTTTATATAGTAAGCATAAAGGCCTTCTCACCAGCCTTAAATACCTCTAGCTCAACGTCAAATACGTTTTTAATGGTTTCGGTATTTACCATATCAGACGCTTTGCCTTTTGAAATTATTTTGCCTTTCTTCATTGCTATTATTTCATCACTGTAATATAAGGCTTGATTAATATCATGAAGCACCATTATAATACTAATACCAAAGTCCATATTCAGTTTTCTAACAAGCTTTAAAATCTGTAATTGATATGAGATATCAAGATAAGTAGTAGGCTCATCTAAAAAAAGGATATCCGTACTTTGTGCCAGTGCCATAGCAAGCCATACTCTTTGTTTTTGCCCACCTGAAAGCTGTGATACAGGCTTGTCCTTGTATTTAAGAGTATTAGTTATTTCAAGAGCTTTAGTTATTTTTTCTTCGTCCTCATCAACATTCTTAGGTATGCCAAAGCTCTGATAGGGCGTTCTTCCATAGGATACAAGGTCCTTTACGCTAATATCATGTGGTGCAGTATTGTATTGATGCACAATAGCTGCCATTTTCGCATAATCCTTTATTTTAATATCATCAATATTCTTATCGGCTAAAAGTATCTTTCCTTTATCAGCATGGAGATTTTTTGTCATTAAATTAAAAAGTGTGGATTTTCCGCAGCCATTAGCACCAATAAGCGTGGTGACAATCCCCTTTTTTATATCAAAGGTTATATCATCGATAACCTTATTCTTTCCATAAGAAAATGATAGACTTTGTACATTAAATAAATTATCCATTATATCCTGCTTTAGACCTCCTTAATAAAAAAATGAAAAATGGCCCGCCTATAACAGACATAATAATCGATGCATTGATTTCATAAGGAGGAGCGATAGTTCTGCCAATTGTATCAGCAAATAGCAGTGTAAATGCACCTAAAATAATGTTGTAAGGAATTAACACTCTGTGTTTGCTGCCAACTAACAGCCTTGCAATATGTGGTACAATCAGTCCTAAAAAGCTAATAGGACCAATTATAGCAGTACTGATAGAAGCAAGCATTACAGCTATTACTGATATTGCCAAACGGCTGTTTGTTACATTTATACCTAGTGATCGTGCTGTTTTATCCTCAAGCGAAAGCAAGTCACAACGTTTTATTACAAAAAGACTTGCAAAAAGTCCTACAATGGTATAGAAGAATAAAACCTTTACATCATCCCATGTTTTCATAGTAATATTTGCATTTACAATACCAGCAACGCCTGAAAGGGTACTTCCTGTGCCTGCATTAAAAGCATTCATAAACCCTGTAAACATTGCATTAACAGCCACACCGACAAGAATTATCCTAAGCGGACTTAATCCATTTTTCCATGAAAGACTGTATACAAGTGCAAATGCTAACATTCCTCCCAAAAATGAGAATATTGGTGTAAAAAAGTATAAACTTGGTGCAAAAGCAGTAATTATAACTGCAAATAAGCTTGCCCCAGAGCTTATTCCTATTATCCCCGGGTCAGCTAGAGGGTTTTTCATAACTGCTTGTAATAACACTCCGCTTATTGCCATTGCCGAGCCGCCCAGCATTGCAATAATTATTCTTGGAAAACGTAAATCGAAAATTGTAGCGACATTTTCGTTATATTCTATAAATAATCCTTTCACTAGCTCTTGTGGAGTGACTTTTAAGCTACCAGTGTTTATTGCTGTTAAAAATAAAATAATCAATAATATCCCAGTAAGTAAAAACGAAAGGATTTGTCTTTTTTTGCTAATCAAAATGACTCCTTATACTTAATTTTGTTATCAATATAAAACCCATTAATAATCAGTATTCTAAATGCTAAGAGTATAAAATTTCCTGTAATTCTTCTAACGCTTGAGGATAGTTGAATTTTGCACTCATTCCAAAGCGTTCGTACGAAAGGTCATATACCTTGTTTTCTTTTACCGCTCTAAAATGCTTCCATACATCATTTGTTTCAAATTCTTCGGCAAACATTTCCATTACTCTATCAGGCAGAGCGTGTGCCGTTCTTAATATAATATCGGGGTCCTTTGCTTTCATATCTTCCGTATTTGCATTAATAAACTCAGCAGTTTCATCTTCATATACATTTATCCCTCCGGCAAGCTTGACAAGGCTGCCGGCATAGCTATGCTCTGTTGCAACAACATATGAGCCGGGCAATCCCATTAAAATCAAAACCTTTGGTGCGACTTTATCCTTGTTCTTTTCTTTATATTCATTAATAAATGTACTGTATTCATCAACAAGCCTTTGTGCTTGCTCATCTCTGTTTAATATTTTGCCTAAATCTGAAATAGCAGAATATAAGCCATCTACACTTTTTAAATTGAGAAATAATGATTTAACTTGAATAGAGGCATATTTAGGCTGCAAATCCTCAATTAAAGTAAGTGGAGAAAGCACATAATCAGGATTAAGCGATTTTACTATTTCTAAATCGGGCGACATGGCGTAGCCGATCTTTTCGACATTTTCATATCTTTTAGGAATCTCAAAAGATGTGTCACAAATCCCAACTGCCTCAAGCTCAAGCTTATCAGTTATTTCAGCAATAGCTGGTGAAGTGATGACAAGCCTTATATCTTCATTATTTTCTGAAGGTATAGTCGTACTGCTATCCTCATATTGATTTACGCAGCCGCTAATTAATGCAGAAAAAGCCAATACAGAAGAAAGAACTATATACTTTATTCTTTTCATTTTCCCCTCCTTGCTGCTAGGACTATGAAAACTGCAACTATAATCAAGCCAGCAATAGTAAGTGCAATAAACAGCTTAGAATAGTCTGTGGTATTAGGATTATTTAAACTATCGTTATTTTCCTCTACTCTTGTAACTTGCTTTCCGTTTTCATCATATTCAAGCACACCAACAGCACCAAATTCACTACCTTTACCTACTGAAGGCATTTCATCTGAGTAAATGATAGTGTCAATTGTTGTAGCTTTCTTTGCTTCACTCGATGATACNGCAGAAGTGGAGGTGGTGCTTGAGCTTGTGGNAGCANTNGATGACTCGGATGGTGCAGTTGATTTTGGTTTAACGCTTGTAGCTTGAGCGGAAGTTTTTACTTTTGTTTGTGCTGTCGCTTGTTGTGTTGAAGTATTTATAGTAGTTTTAAAATCTCCACTGCCTTTTTCAGGAGAACTTAATGTAATAAAGAATACTACATCTCTGCCCATTGCAGTGACGAACATATGGCTTTTAATAACAGTATTTATATCCTTTATTTTAAATTGAAAATCAGTATAATAATCAGTTTTGTTTTCTTGAATAATGCTTGCTTTTACATCAGAAAAGGTAGCAGAGCCAGAATCAGCAGTTTGAAATTTAACATTATTAATAAAATCCATTAGATAAAACCTTACTGTTGCAAAGGTATTACCGTTTTCATCTATTTCAATTAAAGCTTTACTATTTACTACATTAGGAATCATACCCATAGCTATTGCTTCACCATTGACACCGCCGGCATCTGAAATAGTATTATCAATAGGACTTCTATAATGNCCCTCAGCACTTGCTATATATGCTCCGTATTCTAGTGCATAGACCTTTGCATTGCCAATATATCCAAAAATAGCATTAATGCTTGCTAAAAAAGCAAGCATTAATACAATACTGAGGACTTTTGTTATTACACTAATTTTAGTGACTTTTTTTAAGAAATATTTCATAAATCCTCTATATTCTTAATCTTATGAATCTTTGCGTTTTTTAGCTGCAAATGATACAGCACCGGCTACTGCCATTGCTGCAATTGCAATTGCAACAGAATCGATACCTGTTTTTTCATTGTCAATTTTGTCAGTATTCTTATCTGTGTCTTTATCTGTGTCTTTAACTGTGTCTTTATCAGTGTCTTTATCAGTATCCTTATCTTCAGGAGTTTCAGCAGGGTTTTCTTCATTGTCATCTTCAATTTCTGCTAGGCTGCTCCAATCAATGTTTAGATAAACATCATGTGTTCCAAGTCCGGCACCAAAGCTCTCCATAACAGGAACAACAACCTTTAACGGAATAAAGTCGCCATCAACAACAATTGGGAAAGCCACTTCACTAGGATAAGGTGAATCAGCGTCATTGTACTTGTCAGTGAAAACATTTCCGTCAGCGTCCTTGTAAACTGAAATTACCTCAGCCTTATTAGCTGTTCCTACAAATTTATTTGCTTGTGCGTCATAGGAATAATCCTCACCATAGTAGTAAAGCTCGCCTAAATAGCCTTCCATAGCACCAACATTAAGACCTTTAAATTTAATGTATGCAGTGAGGACCCCATCCTTAGCAACAATTTTAATCTCACTGTCAATAGCACCATTAGCCATAGAATTATCAGTTTTATTAAGCTTAACTAAGCTTGCCTTTGCACTATATGTACCATCTTTAATTTCAGGGCGATTATTTACTTCCTCTGTTAATGCAGATATAGCATTTTCAAGTGCTGAAATTTGTGCATTTACTTCCGATTGCTTAGCATTTTCATTATCCATAACNGCCTTTGCGTTGTCAATAGCTGTTAACAATGCGTTGTAGCTATCTTCTGTATATCCTTCGGCAGAAATTTCTTCAGCCTCTGTGATTTTCTCGCCTAAAGCAGTTTTATCAACAATTTCTGATAAAGAATCCATATCAAACTTTAGTCTGATTGTCATAATGGCATTTCCCATTGGAGCTACCGTCATACTAAGCTTTGGATAATCAAGTGTGCTTAGCTCAAAGGTAAACTTATTTGTCTTTGCCTCTTCATTTAAATCGCCCTTGATACCCTCTCCTAAAACAGGAGTATTTTCTTGTGTAGGCTCAGGAAAAACCTCGGATATATCAGCGCCACTTACCGGCAAACCCATTATTGAAGTAGGCTGAAATGTAATAGCAGCAGTAATTTTACCGTCTTTCACTTCTACTATTGCATCCTCTGATAAGGCTGATGCCATCATAGACTGCTTATCGCTAGTTTCGTGCCAACCATAAACCTTTACTTCATACTTACCGTCATCTATTGATGGCTTTTCATCAGCAATTGCTGAAATGCCTATTGAGCTAAAAGCATAAAGCACTGTTGTAATTGCCGTAACAATCTTTTTTTTCATATGATACCTCCATTTTAGTTAGCTAATGCTAACGTTGTCCGTTTTAAAAAGCACAAATGTGCTATCAAATGAATTATATCATATAAAAGTATACTTTGCACGTATATTTTTGTTGCATAAACGCAATAAAAAAACACCAAAAGCATGGAATCAGGTCAAAAACTACTTAACTTAGCGATAAAATCACAGTTGCTTTAAAGCAACAATTGAATTAAAAACAGCATTTTAAACAAAACATAGAAAATATACTAAAATACTATTGTATAAATTGCTATCTGTTCTTTTCTTAAGTTATTTTCATCTAGAAAAATAATTTTTATCTTTACACTGCCTAAAAGGCTGATATTTTCGTCTTTACCCACCGTATCAAACATTATTCTATCAGCTGGAAAAGAAAATATATTTCCTATTTTTTCGCTATCAATATAATTTTCACCGTCAAAATACATTACTGAAAAGATTTTATTAAAAACGCAATTTTTTCTGATGCCTTTGTAGCTTAAATAGTCATTATTCACCTTGAGTTTAACCGTTCCCACATTGTTGGAAATAACAAGATTACATGGATTTACAAAAGCCATGTTGTTTGTAAAAGGGCATTTATCTATTACTTTTTCACTAGCCAGCATAAAGAAAGGACATTTATAAACCCCATCACCAAGGTTAGCACATAATGTGCTTCCATCAAAGATTTTAAATCTGCTCATTTTTTGCTTTAGCATTAGCTTTTGGTGATTTTGCTTTATTATTGAGATACTGCTTTCACTAAGGCAGAGTGCCATTACCATGGCATCTTTATAGGCTATTGANGANTCAATNCCTAAAGAGATTAAAAAATTCATCGCCGAATCTACACTCTGCGAATATTTATATGCCAGTATTTCTCCGTCTTTAGTTAGTGACGCGTATCTTCCATCGGCTTTATTTATTAGCCCTTCCTTTTCGAGAGAAGACATTGCTCTGCTGATAGAATATTTTTCAACTGCAAGAGTTCTGGCAAGATTAGTTACTGTTCTGCTCTTTTGTGACATATTGAGAATCGCAATCATTATCCTCAGCTTTAAAAAGTCCTTGTTCTGCATTTGTTTTCCTTTCGATAAGTATGAATTGATTAGCCATAGCTAACTCAATTATATTATAACTCTAAAATAATATTAGTCAATGGCTTTAAATCCCTTGCAAAAGATAGAAATTATTATCAAAGTTTTATTTAAGGAATACTGCACCAACAGCACCGGCGATAATAGTAATTAAAATTGGGTTTACTTTAAACTTGATATTTGCAACAGCGGATACAACAAATATAATTACACCTACCACAGAAACAGCTCCAAGAGGGTCGGAAAATAAGTATGAAAAGCTCTTTCCCTCATTAAAAAGGACTTCAGCACCTATTTGATACACAGCAGCACAAATTAGACCTACTGCCATAGGCTTTATTCCTGAAAGAATGTCTGTGAGCCAATTGTTATTTTCAAATCTTTTAAAAAGTCTCATCATCAAAGCAGTGATTATAAATGAAGGAATTGAAACACCTAATGTAGCTACAACAGCACCAGTAAACCCTGAATGAAGGTAACCTACATAGGTTGCTGAATTTATTGCGATTGCACCGGGTACTACCATATCAAGCGCATTCATATCAGCGAATTGTGCTGCAGTGATGGAAAACTTTCTGGCATCTGTCATAATCATGGAGAGCATAGCATAGCCGCCCCCAAATCCGAGCATGCCTAATTTAAAAAAGGTGAAAAAAAGCTTAATCATTTCCATTTTGGCTTTCCTCCTCTTTATTTTCAGGTTTTTGTTTTTTATGCTTATTGCGTATCATCCTATTGTACAGCCAACCGACTAAGGCTGAAAGTATAACGAGCAAGGGCGCCTCAACATTTAAAAATACTGCTAACATAAAGGTTGAAATCATGATAATTAGTGAAAAGGCATTTTTAATATTATATTTTCCTAGTGAAAAAACAGCAGATAAAATCATTGCGGCAGAGGCTGCTCTTATTCCTTTTACTGCACCTAAGACAGCACCTTCCTTCGGTATCATTTCAGCAAGAATTGTAGCGACAAGCATTAAAAAAAATGCAGGAAAAATCGCACCCATACCTGCTATTATCATTCCTAAAAAACCTGCTGTATGTCTGCCAACGAGGCTTGCAAAATTAAGGACAATAACACCGGGAAAGGTTTGGGAAAGAGTCGCATACTCCATAAAATCCTTTTCAGTTATCAGATTGTACTTTTCCACTAAATCATGCTTTATCGCCGGAAGAATAGCTAATCCTCCTGCAAAGGTAAATGTGCTTGCCTTAAAAAAAGTATAGAATAAAACCCAATACATTTTAAGTTTACTTGTTTTTTCAATTGTATCTTTTATTTCCAAATCTTCTCCTTATATAAATCCTTTGTTCCAATAATTACCCATCAAAAGCCGTTGCGCATAGGTTTGTAATAATCATCTATGATTATTATATCATATATATACAAAAAATCAAATGTATTTCTATTTATATTTAACAAATTGTGTGATTTTTTCACTGTTTTTATCCCAAAACTATGATAAATTGTTTATGCATACATCTAATAAATATAAATGGACTATGAAAGGCGATTATGTTTGACTTCATTTTCAAAAAAGATTATACAAAAATAATAAGAATATCTGTGGGCTTTGTACTAGCACTATGGGTGGCAGAGATTTTTGGACTAATGTATTCTGCGTCGGCAGGATTAATAGCACTTTTAAGCATACAAACAACAAAAAAAGAAACTGTAAAAACAGCTGTACAGAGATTTGCTGCTATGACAGTTACTTTTGCACTCGTTTTTGTTATTTTTAAGCTTATGGGATTTTCAGTGCTGAGCTTTGGCGTATTTGTGTTAATTTTTAGCGGGCTGTGCGTAATTTTTAATGCTGAAATCGCTCTGCCTATGAACACCGTCCTTGCTAGNCACTTTTGGATTGAACAGCGCCTNGATGCAAGCTTTTATATTAACGAGCTTTTGATATTTCTTATTGGAGCAGGCTTTGGAATAATTTTAAATCTGTTTTTAACAAGCAAGGTTTCTAATATAAGAAAAACTCAAAATGAAGTCGAAGGAGAGCTAAAGCGTATTTTCAACGGATTATCAAATTCTTTATTAAATAGGGATAATTCTCTTTTACCAGATAAGGCACTGCACGAGCTTAAGCAAACGGTTAAATCAGCACAAAATGAGATACGCAGCTATGCGGATAATACCTTCACTCAGGATTTAACATATTTTATAAAATATATTGATATGAGAAGGAGTCAAATAAAGATTTTGTACCGTATTTTAAATTCCATAAAAAAGCTCAATATAAGCGATGATATAAAAATTCATACAGAAATTGTGGCAGAATATTTTAAGGAAATTTCAAAGCACTTGCACGAGTGTAATAATGCTGAAACCTTACTTAAGCAAACTGATGGAATTATGAAAGCTTTTAGAAATAGTGAGCTTCCAAAAACCAGAGGGGAATTTGAAAACAGGGCTGTCTTGTTTCAGATAATGAGTGATACGGAGTATTTTTTGCTTATAAAAAACAGATTTGCAAATGATTTGACTATTGAGCAAAGCTACTGTTACTGGAATAGCGGCGAACGTAAAAGTATAAATTAAAAATCTTAATAAACATAAAAAGAGGGAATACCCTCTTTTTATTGTATATTAATTTAAACCGTCAATTTTACTCCACTAGTCATAACAGGTGCTATGTCTAATATGTAGTCAAAGCCATTTTCCGCACCAATTGCTTTAAGTGCTTTTTCAGCAGCTTTTTTTGCTAAATTAGGAGTATTGTTTTCCTGACTTAAATGCCCCAGAAAAATCCTTGTAGCACCATTTTCAACAAGCTCACATAGAAATTCAGATGAAAGCTCATTTGACAAATGCCCTGTATTTGATGAAATACGCTTTTTTAAATAATATGGATAAAGTGTATTTGTACGCAATAACTCAGAATCATAATTCGACTCAAGCAATATCATTTCACAGCCTAGCAAACTTTCACGTACTTCTTGAGTAACTGCTCCCAAATCTGTACAAATGCCGATTTTTTTGTTTTCATACAAAATTTTATACCCCACGCTTTCGACACTGTCGTGTGGAGTATGGAAGGCATTTATTTGAAATTCATCGTTTATAATAATTTCTTGCTCCGTGCTTGAAAAAAGAAAATCATTTTTATATAAAACTTTATTTTCAATAAAGTAATCTTTCACCATGCTTGATGCATATATTGGAATATCCGTTCTCTTAGTCAGCTGGTTAAGTCCTCTTATATGGTCGATATGCTCGTGNGTGATAAAAATTCCATTTACATTTTCAATTGAAAGTGAATTAAGCTCTAGCCCCTTGCAAATAGCACGAAAGCTGCAACCCGCATCAATTAAAATCCCTGAGTCATAATCACCTACATAAGTGCAGTTTCCTTTACTGGAGCTGCAAATAGGTACAATAATAGCCATTAAGTCCCTCTCATTATTCTACAATGCTTCTTGAACGGAAACATCAGAATAAATCTTTTTTGTAATATCAGCACCGATAGAACGCAGCTTTTCTACCATGTTTTCATAACCACGTTCAATATGATAAATATCCTCAATTTCCGTTGTACCACGAGCGATAAGTCCTGCAATCATTACAGCAGCACCCGCACGAAGGTCCGTAGCTTTAACCGGTGCGCCTGTTAAATATTCAACTCCTTGAACAACGGCAACTTTTCCATCTACAAGAATATCTGCACCCATTCTTCTCAGCTCATCAACATATCTGAATCTATTATCGAAAATACTTTCTGTAACAATGCTCGTACCATTTGCAAGAGTAAGCAGAGTAGTCATTTGCGGTTGCATATCGGTGGGAAAACCAGGATGAGGCATTGTCTTTACGCTTGTTTTTTCATAACAATCACTTCCAATGACTCTAATACTATCATCATTAATAACAACCTTAGCACCGATTTTTTCAAGCTTTAATGTAATAGGGTCTAGGTGCTTAGGGATAACATTTTTGATAAGCACATTCCCTCTTGTAGCAGCAGCAGCTACCATAAATGTTCCCGCCTCAATTTGGTCGGGAATAATAGCGTAATTAGCACCATATAATTTTTCAACACCACGAACTTTAATAACATCAGTACCGGCACCCATTATATCAGCACCCATTGAGTTTAAAAAGTTAGCGACATCAACTATATGAGGCTCTTTTGCTGCATTTTCAATAATAGTAAGTCCCTCAGCCTTTACCGCTGCAAACATTGCATTAATAGTAGCCCCGACAGTTACTTTATCAAAATAAATGTGAGAAGCTGTTAGTTTCTCAGCATGAACCTCAATCATACCATGCTCTATCTTACAATCAGCACCTAAAGCGTCAAAAGCCTTTATATGCTGGTCTAGTGGTCTATCTCCCAGATTACATCCGCCTGGCATTGGCACACAAGCTTTTTTAAATCTGCCGAGTAAAGTACCGAGAAAATATGATGAAGCACGCATCTTTCTTGCAAGGTCATAAGCAATTGGAACTTGCATAAGATGAGTGGTATCTATTTCAATAGTAGTTTTATTTATATTTCTTATTTTAGCGCCCATATCGCTCATTATTTGCAGTGTAATGGATACATCACTAATGCTAGGAACATTCTCCAAAATACAAGGTCCATCTGCGAGAATAGTCGCAGTTAGTATAGCAACAGCGGCATTTTTAGCACCACTGATAGTAACTTCACCTAAAAGAGGCTTACCACCTTTTATAACAAACTTTTCCAAGCTGCACTTCCCTCTTGGTAAATCGTGTAGTACGATACCATTTTTATTCTTAAAAATATTATGGTCAATATCATTAAATAAATTCAAATTAATATGCGTAAAGTTTTAGAAACATTACTGAAATATTATAGCATACTTTTAATACAAATAAAAGAGTAAAAATTAATTTCGTCACTTTGCATAAAAAAACATTTGTCACCACGCTTTGTATAGATTGTTTTTTGCGAAAATAATAAAAAACAAACTTTAAATAGCATAACATAGCG
>JGI24710J26742_10000354_pt1 | contig 42230 bp, 22 predicted proteins | sample BioPla2DNA2_FD_26742 | JGI IMG/M metagenome (IMG submission 26742)
GCCTTACCCTTAGTAGATTTGCCTACTGACTTACTCGTAGTCTTAGACTTAGTCGCAACTTTTTTCTGCTCCACATTATCTTGACACAACACATACCCTTTTTCAGGCGTTAGTAAATAACCCTCAGGTGCTTCTTCACAACCTACTATCTTAAATTCCCTATGAAATCCTAACGCCGTCGCATTTGACACTATTTTCTCTAACCCCGTTAAACTTACTAGCTTAAGTCTTCCATCCGCATATTTTCCTAATATCCACGCATTGGCTCCTTGAACACTAGGCAAATAAAACTCTGTCGCTCCTGTGTCCGCTGTNATTACAGGAAACTCAGAAACCTTACATTGCTTAGGATACAACCTCCCCTTTCGGATAGATAAATTAAGATAAGTCCCGTCACTTGGTAGTACTGCCTCAGCTACTTTTTTCGTTTTCGTGTTATAAATACGCAAGCCTTTCCGTTTTCCACTGGTGTCGTTAATAAAACATAAAACAAATTTCTCGACTTTCTTGTCCATTACATGTATCTCCCTTCTTAAAGTGTTGTTTAAAGCTCCTGTAACCCCGAAAATCACGCTTTTAGATATTAGCTAAGGGTTTTTATGTCTGAGTATGTGAAAGTACCTTAAAGGACTTCCTGTGCCATAATTTACCCCCTCTCTATTTCACCTGTTTAGTTCAGTATACTACAATTACAAAAATTTACAAGACCCAAAGTAAAGACAGATACAGTTTGACTGTATCTGTCTTTTTAAGGAGAAGTCTATAGTATTATGAAGTACTAGTATTATGAAGTACTAGTATTATGAAGTACTAGTATTATGAAGTACTAGTATAATTTACTTGTTAGCCATTTCTAAGAACTGTTCTTCGGTAATGATTTTACAACCCATTCTCCTAGCTAATTTGTTCTTTGTACTACCTGAAAATGGGTCATTGGTTATAAGATAATCTACACCATAGTCCACGGTATCTGCATTGTATCCTCCGAGTGAACGAATATAGGTTTGTAATGCTGCCCTCTTACCCGGAAAATTTACTCGTCCTGTTATACAGAAAGTCTTACCTTTAACACTCTCATATACATGTGTCTCATAAGGTGATTCAGGCTGTTCCCTTTTGTTAAAATCAGAAGGCTGTTTACCTGTATGTACCAAATCCATAAAGTCAGCCTCACTGATTATACGACAACCATTTGCCCGTGCTGCCTTATTCTTAGTAGTATTACTGAATGGAGTATTGGTTATCAGGTAATCAACACCCTTAGTTACGCTTGACGCTACCTTACCTCCCTTACTCTCTATAAAATTGTGTAATTCTACACGGGTGCCATAATTGACTTTACCTGTTACACAAAAAGTTAAACCTGCTAAAGGTACGCCCGTTAAAGCTTGTATGGCAGTTGCAGCTTGTATACGTGATTCACGTGGGTCCTCAGGTATATCCACAGCGTCAATCATCTGCTGGAAAGCTCTCTCGCCTTCCGTCATAGTTAAGTTTCGCAAAGCCATTATAAACGCTACTATCTCTCTATCACTAGAAAGTACGTCGCCTCGATATCTTGCTAACTCAATTAGATACGCAGGGTGCTCTTCAAAAAACTTATTGCCTTCGTTTAAAGCTTCTTTATAACTCGGAGAACTCGCAACTGTATCCCTGCTCTTATACAATATGTCATAAACTTTATTAAATTCTTCTGTCAGTTCCTCGACACGGGGAAATTGCTTGGTTTTAGAGTCGTTCAATTTAGGTTCAGGTGTTGGACTACTTTGATACTTCTCTATTATCTCACCTACATTAACTCCATTATGTAAGTCCTCTCGCTCATCCTCAGTTAATCTATCAGCACAAGCGTCACACAACCCTGTTTCACATCCATTAAACCAAATCATAGCTGGTTCCTTAATTCGTTCGTCACAAATATTACACCCAAAATCCGCTATACCGTCATCTATGTCACTAGCGTCCTCTTGTGTATTAGCGTTCGCAGATAATTCTTCAACAAGCAAATAAAAGGATTTCTCAGATATTATCTTACAACCAACCCTTTGGGCTGCTTGATTCTTTGTAGTTCCTGAACTAGGTGTATTAGTTATCAAGTAATCCGTGTTCTTAGTTACAGACGAAGACATGCGTCCGCCAAGAGATTCTATATATCTAGCTAATCCTGTCCTTGCACCCGGAAACTCTACCTTCCCCGTTACGCAGAACACTAAATCACTCAAACAACCCGGCACACCTTGTGGTACCCCCGTAGGTAAAACAACACTCTGCGTTACCTCTTGGTCTGGATTAACTATGGATATAAGACTTGCAAGTTCTTGTATGGCCGGCCTATGTGTGCTTAAATAAGCTACAATATCGGCTGTCATTCCAGCTCCTACGCCGTCTACGGTACTTATCTGCTCTGCAGTAGCCCCAATAAAAGCGTCTATACTCTTGAAATGCTTAGCTATCGACTCAGACGCAGAACGCCCTACATTTCTTATACCTAAGGAGTATATGAAATTCGCAAGCCTTGGTCTACGTGAGTTATCAATAGCATACAGTAACTTGTTATATGACGTTGAACCCCAACCCGGAAGTTTCGCTATCTCAGGATGGTTTTTTAATTTGTAAAAATCAGCTGGTTTACCTAGATATCCCGCAGAAACAAGTACTTCTACAGTCTTATCACTTATGCCGTCTATATTCATAGCGTCTCGCTTAGCAAAATGAACTAGTAACCCCACATTCTTCGCAGCACAATCAGGATTAGTACATATTACAACCTCTGCCGCACCGTCCTGACGTACACTCGTCACTCCACCACAAACAGGACAATTAGCTGGTGCTGTAACTGTACCTGATTTAGTAAGGTTTTCAGCTATCTGTGGAATAATCATATTAGCTTTATAAACTCTGAGTCTATCCCCTAAACCTAACTGTAATGACTTAACCATTGTTAGGTTATGTACACTCGCACGCTGTACCGTTGTTCCTTCTAATTCCACAGGGTCAAATATAGCTACCGGCGTAAGTACTCCTGTACGAGACGCACTCCATTCAATAGAACGAAGTGTAGTCGTTTGCCTTTCATCCGCCCATTTAAACGCTATCGCACCCTTTGGATGACGACCGGTAGAACCTAAGCTCTCGTATAAAACTAAATCATCAAGCATTAACACTAAACCATCAGTAGGATAGTCAAAAGTTTCAATGTTCTTTTTGAAATTCTCTACTATACTCGTGACAGTTTCAGAGATACATGTCCTATACTCAACAGGTGTAAAGCCTTGACCTGCTAAAAACCTTAAACTCTGTGAATAAACCTTTGGTCTGAACTTTTCATCGTCTATGGATACGCCAAACGGGAAGAACTCTACACTACCATCTCGGGTGACCTCACTACGACGTACTAGTCCACTTACAAGATTTCTAGGGTTTTTATAAGGCTCTTGCCCCTCAGGTAAATTCGCATTAATACGCTCAAAAGTACTATATGAGATAACGGCCTCACCTCTTACTCGTAACTTACCTTTATAAGGTATACGACGAGGAAGACCCTTGAAAAACTTAGCATTGTGAGTTACGTCCTCACCTATACGACCATTTCCACGAGTAGCTGCGTTCTTTAATACACCATTGTCATATGTGGCTAAAATAGTTAAACCATCTAACTTCCAAGATAAAATACCTACACCGTCAGGGTCTTGGTTTAATAAAGCCTGTAACGTTGGTATCTCCTTAGTCTTATCTAAACTTAATAACTTCTCGGCATGCTCAACCTTAGGTAATTTACCTGTTATATCTGCTCCTACACCCTGAGTAACGCTGTCAGGCAATACTACCCCTGTCTTATGCTCTAAGGCAAGTAACTTGTCAAATTTCTCGTCATACTCTAAATCAGATAAAGGTGAATTTCCATCCCCGTAGTATGCTTTACAAGCTGCCTTTAATTCCTCGTTAAGAGCCTTCATATGGCGTATATCCTCAGAGTCGGATAAATCATCAGATTTGCCATTTGAAGTCGTAGAAGGCGTTCCTAGAGCCTCCTTAGCATATGAAATAATACCACTCATAGTCTCCTCACTGACTCCTATCCATTTAGCTGAGTCACCAGCAAAAAGTTTAACAAGAGAATCAAAAGGTTCATCACCCTCAACCACATAACCCGCAACCGCATACAAAGTATCATCAAAAAACTCAACATAATTTAATTTTTTAGAAGCTGCGGATAAAATAGCATCCCTTGTCATATAAACTATATCAAACCTATCATTACCGTTCGCATTAGAATAGGTGACCCACATAACTAAGTACCCATCTTTCGATAAAGCTTCACCTACAGGATAAAAACGTGAGTTCAGACTATTTGCCAAAGCCACTAATTCTGCCTTAGTCTTGTCATTAGCCCCAGCTAAAGTATAATTACCCTCTAAATAACGAGTACGCACCGTACTATACTCACTATCACCCTCGGATAAAGTCATACTCGTTATAGTCTTATCTTGCAGTATAGAAGAAGCAAGCTGTTTAAAATACTCACCCGCAGACAAATCTCCATTACTTACCGCAGGTAGTTTATGTGCATAGAAATTAGCTACAAAGAACTTCGAACTGCTCTTGGCCTTTCGTATCCACTCTACATAACCTTTCTCGGGAACTATGAAGAATTTATCCTCGTCTTCTACTGAGTTTACTCCCGCAAAGGCTTTTAAAGCTTTCATTGTCTCCGCAGTACAACCTCGTAAATTGTAATCCGCTGTAAGAATATTTTGACGCATTTGCTCAAAGTCANCACTACCATCATTGTCTATAAGATACTGCTTAGACCTCATTCCGATAAAATCGAAAAATTCTTGCTCAGTAGTTGCTGTACTAGCTTCTTGAATTATAGTTGTATCAAAATTAGTCTCAACGTACTGCCCGTTACCGCCATTACCATCAGGATTATAGTAAATCCAATGTACACGCCCATCTCCAAATAGTTCAAAGACATCTGTACCGTAATCTTTTTCGTATTTCTTAAATGTACCTGATAACTTACCATCCTCAACCACAGCATTAGCTATCTTGTATGCATTGTGGAAAGTCATAGCCGTTTCCTCGGTAACATCCTTCATCTGACCTGAAACACTTACAAGCCTAAACTTACCCTCGCCCACTTCTTCTAATACCCAAGCACCACTAACCTTTGTTACTAACTTAGTATTAGTATCCATAGGATTACCGTCTACACCCGCAGGTAACGATAAGATAGGAAAATCAGTTAGCTTACAACACTTCGGATAAAGATTACCTTGACGGATATTTAAGTTCCATGTGAACCAATCTCCCTCAACTTTATAAGGTACTACTTTATTAGTTCCTCGGTGTAATATACGCATACCTACACGCTTGTCAGACTTATCGTGGATAAAACCTAATACGATATCTCGTGCTTGATTCTCATCTGAACTAAAAGGTACATCTTTCAAGGGTAACTCTGGACTTTCTTGCTTGGCCCTAACCTGAGCTTCTCCACATAGCCCGCAAATGTCGTCTGGATAGTCCACCTTGAAATTACGCTGTAAAAACTTCTCTCCGCATTGAGAGCAAACCTCAAACTCCACTTCTTGTTCTAAACCTAGTTTTTTATAACAAGCATCACAAAAACTACCCTTCTCGGTATGGTTCATTAAGTGTTCCTTTACAGGTCTATCACACTCTCTACACGCCATATACTCATGACTCATTTCTTAACCCCCTCACATTGGTTTTTAATTCACACCTCAGCTGTCCTCGACACCATAGGCGTTCTCGCTTCAAGCATATCACAATCTAATCTAATTAGGTACTACTAATTAATAGAATCAGGCCCAACTCTAATAAAACTTTTCTCGTTTTAACGACAAAAAAAATACTGCGATTATCTCTAACCACAGTATNTTACAAATATGTTTAACTTTCTTCTATATCCTCGTTGATAAANAAGTCGGCTATCTCTTTTATAGATACAGCATTTTCACTATTGTCCTTAGCTACCTTCATAACCGTTTCTGATACCGTCGTAGTTCTCTCATTCTTGTTAATGATTTCTTCTACACCTACTTCGTTATCCTGAGACGCTAACCTGACATTGTTAATCTGAGTTTTAATAGTCTCTACCGACTGTAAACAGTCAGCAGTACTTGCGTTTATTTCCTGTATAGCATCACGTATCGTCTCGACGGAAGAACTATACTTAGTTGTCATATCAACAAAACTATTAAATTCAGACGCTACATCTTGCTCCATAAATTGAATAATGTCATTAAAACAATTTGTAACCATCTCAATACTTAGATTGGACTCCTCAACTACTTGCTGTATCTCCGCAGCTGTTTTTGAAGTTCCGTGTGCTAAACCACCTATTTCAGAAGCAACTACTGCAAAACCTCTACCGGCCTCACCTGCTCTTGCCGCCTCAATAGAAGCGTTTAATGATAANAGGTTAGTCTGACGAGTAATATCCANAATCTGTTTAGCCATCTCATTTATCTTTATCAGAGAATTAAGCTGAGTTACAGCTTGTTCTATATCTTGCTTGGTTATCCTGATTTTCTCTACACTTGTTTCAAGTGTTTGCTCGGCTGTCTCCCGCGCCTCAGTAAAGACCTTTAGTAAATGTTCACTGTTTTCGTTACTATCCTGTACCTTATCCTCTATTTTAACTACCATTTCAGATATAGTTCCTATCTCGTGACCTACGGCCTCAATAGCTGAATTAGTACTAATAATACCCGCAGATAATTCTTCGGTAGTAGCTGCATTGTCCTCAACACACTCCANAAGTGCCNAAGACGAAGTACTTATAGATTGAGAACTCTCAGCTAAGGAATTGGAACAGNTATGCAAGGTCTGTGATATCTCTCTGAATTTCGCCGATAAAGTATGAATTGCATTAGATATCTGACCGACCTCGCTTTTATAACTAATGTATTCGAGAAGCTCAGCACTAGGCGTTAGATTTAACTGCTTTAACTTATTAATTTCATTTTCTACAACACCTAACGGTTTTGTACTGACTTTAACTACAACAAACGAGATAAATGAAGTAAGTACGATAGATAAGAATGATATAATACCGAAAAGCGTTTTAGTTGAATTAGCTATAGCATATATTTCGGATTCACTATCGCTTAAAACTATCGCCCATCCTCTATCTGGTAAATAGTTATAGACTGCTATGTACTTATCNTCTTCACCTTTATAGGATAAAACATCTAAGGTTTGCTCAGAACCCTGTTTGATTTTATCTATTACAGAAAGTAACATAGGGTCCTCTATTGCCTTAGTCATTAATTCTTCGTCATCGTCAAAAATATAAGTACCCGTTGCTACATTGATTAAAGAATATTTAGCACTCTCTAATCCCTTGATTTGAAGCGAGTCTAGCATATCTTTTAAATTAGACGCGATAGTAGCACCACCGACTAATCCTATCGGCGTTACACCGTCAGCATCATAAACAGCTGCGTACATAGATAGTACAAGCTCTTGCGACGCAGGTGATACGATAATTCCTGTATTATATACACCGTCAGCAGCTAACATCGCATCTTGTAAAGCTTTAAGATACTCACCCTCTCGTGTAACAAGTCCAACAACATCTTTATGGGCATGAGCAAGAATATGTGTATTCCATTCGGACATATAAATGCCTTCCCAACCATCTAAATCCGCATAATATTTTTCAGTGTAGGTTTGCACCGTTTCCTTTAATTTAACATTCTCGGGTGACTTTAAAAATCTTACTACATCAGGTGCTCTACTATAGGCTAATAGCGTAGATTCAGCACTTTCTATATAGGATTGAATAATTTGAGCATTTGATTCTAACGAAGTCATCATATTATCAACAGCTGTATCTCTCATAACATTCGCCATCCCACGATTTGATATACCAAATAAAACTCCTGTACACGTNATTACTACTAGCGTTATCAATATAGTAATACTTACACTTAACTTCATATTCCTTAGTAGTTTCATAAAATTCAGAGCTCATATTNCCCCACGTACATCTGAGAACTGAACTCTGGTACACCGCCTTTCTTTAAATGAGGTGGAATGTAGTTTAGTGAAAGTTGATAATTACTTTACAATTAAAGCTACATTAGGTTGATAGTGACAATGTGGAGCTGTCGGATTACCCTGAGCGTCAGGACAAGTATATTTATGTTCGTTATTATGATAAGAACAACCTATTATCTCGGCCTTTGCCGCCTCTTGCATATCCGAATACACATAATCAATTTCTATATTACCATAACCACCAGCCAAGGCCTTATCCATATCGAGTTGGTCACGGTAACAATACCAGTGAGAAACTACTCCATTTATAGTTTGTGTATAAGCTACAACCTCTCTACGTACAACGGCTTTATAACCAGTAAAAGCTTCTGAACGTAACAATCTGGAAGTGGTTATATTAAATCCTTCAACTAACACCATAACCCCCGGATTTGCTGCCGAAGATATACCTAGATTAGTTAAGGTGTCAGGCAATGTTAATCGCTGATTGGTTGCATTTTTACTGCTTAATTGATACCAAGCTTGGGTAAAAGCTCTCGACATCATAGCTAAGGCCTCGTGCTGTANCCTCGCCGTAGTCACACCATAAGGTAAAGAACTTATAGTCGATACTCCCGCAATACTCGTAGCGTCATTTTTCATAAATAAAGCATAACTCTTAGCATTAGGAAGTAAACTTCCATTAACATATTGGTCAAATCCCTCAGCATTTTTACCTATGGCTACTGAAAAAGGAGTATAAACACCAAATATTGTTCGAGCCCCTGTGTTTGATACTACCTTGTAAGGACTATTCATAGGATTCTCAGAACCTTTCACACGAGATATACTTCCATCACCCGCAATATAATAATCGCCATACTCACTCTGTGTGACAGAAAATCCTCGACCTCCCACAACCATAAGTGCTGAACGATTAAGCATAAGCTCTTTATTACCCTCGGTAGGTAACATATTATAATTAAAACACATAAACTGTGCATAAGTATCTAAAACAACTGCTGTATTAAACTCAACTTCTTGAAATTCACTTCTATCAAAAGTTACAAGTCCGTGTTGCAACCCATTTAACGCTGCTGCCCTCGTAGAAAACTCCACCGACTTATCTAACTTATACTGCTCTAAATCCATATCAATAGTGTCACAATAGGNAGCAAAGANAGGCAAATAAAAGAAGAATATAACACAGGCTATTAAAGCTGATATAGGAAATACTATCTTCATTCCACAATCACCCCACTATTCCAGCTAAGGTAAGACTAAATGCTCCACTATCTGAACCTAATACACGATACATATAGGAACGGGCTGAAGATACCCCTACCTCGTTGATTATCACCTGTACCCCGTCACCTTTGTTGAAATTACGTAAAGAGTCAGGGTCATCATGTATAGTATAATTAATCTCGACTGTTTGTGTTATAGGGTCTACAACTACGGATTTTACCAAACGACGTACTTTTATATCTACCGCAATTCCGTGTGAATTACAGGTCTGATAAAATTGGTCTAAATCCTCACTTGTTATTATACGTGTATCTCTAACTGTATCTATAAACTGAGTTGTATCAAATAAAACTTCTCTACGCGCTACTGCGTCGTCTATCTTATAACTGATTAACAACGGTGCCATAATCAACATTAAAAATATTAANACTATACACAGTATCTTTGATATCGTATCTACCATCTACACTTCTCCCCTTTCTCTATTCTAAGACAACCCAAGGCCTACCCGTGCTTCCCATTACACACTCATACCAACGATACTCTATCTTAGGTGTAGAAGTAGGAGTCGACTTAACTAATGAACCTAGGAAAATATAAATTCTATACTCTAATAAAGGTTTCCCGTCAATGGGGTCTATTCCAGCTTCCACTACTCGTAACTTGAACTTGGCCTCATCTAAAATAGTAGGGTTAGCCATTTCATACCCGGCTAATGTAGGTGTAATATGTGTAGGGTCAAATGTCCTAACATCCGTACTTTCNGCAAAGACATATGTATGCGTTCTAGCTGTCGGGCATGTCTCCGGCCCTGTGCAACTATTACCATATTCGCAATTATACTGAGATGAACTAATAAAACCCTTCCACCAAGTTACTAGGTCCTGATAAATATTAGGTGCTTGACCCGAAGCAGAACCGATATTCATTACATACATATCATAAGGCTGTATAACTCGATTAAATACTCTGATTTTTGCTCGACTGTCCGCAGAAGCAGTACTCGCCGAGAAAGCTAATCGAGACGCATCCAAATACGCCCCCGGCCTGTTCATATAACTATATAAACCACCACCTGTATTTACTTCACGTATCTGCCTTACGTCAATTATATTCTCTTGCATAGCCAATACATCTTGTTGTGTGTAGTGTAAGGATGTAAACGCCACAGTTAAACACACACTCATTAAACAAAGAAATATAGCTATCTCAAACATACCCGTAGACGATTTCACATTCACACCCCCTTACTGCTGTAAGTAAATATCTATGACATATGTCATTGTAATTTCCTCTAATCGGACTGTGACATATGCTCGCCCACTTACCCGACTGTTCAAATACCCTCCCACACCTGCATATAAAATCTGTTCAGGTGCTGTCAGTGTCTCTACAACTGTTCCGTCGGCCTTTACCAAAGGGGAAGATAATTCCCAATGGGTTCCCTTAGAAACCCCTGTAGTGATAGGTGTTAACGTTTCATTGTTCTGAGGATATCTAGNGTAGACAGAAATCTCCGAAACTGCTCGCCACTCTCGTGCAATAACTGTGTACATCGTAGCCAAAGGTACATCCAGTATACCCTCAAGACTAAGAGCAGATAACTCCTGTGACTTAGCCTGTTCTGCCTGAGCAGCCGCAGAATCAAAAAACTTACCACTATACTGCCTAGCATACCAAAATATAAGTAAAGCTACCGTGAGCGTCGCCGCTATAAGTATCATAACTGTACCTAATCGTAGTCCCTCAACCGTTTCTTTTTCCATCTGTCTATCACCACCTTATTTTTGCATCTCTAATGTTATTCTATCTATTTGCCCCGTTCCATGTATCTGCTCAACTATACACACAAAACGGTCATTCTTAGCCCATTCAAATAAAGCTTCTATAAAGTTATAATCAAGTACCCCATTACCTACTATCCCATTAAGTGAGTTTAAAGAGTTCGGTGCTAACTTCATATCAATTTCCATAACAGAAGTNGTCGTTAATACTCCGTTTTTATATAACTCACCATTCTGCCTACCATATACGGTGCCGGTAAAATCTACTCCGTTTTGCGGTATGCCTAATGCCAACTTCACAGTCACACCGTCTACATACCTACTAAAGGTCATTGTACTATAGTTACCTTCATTATTCTTATATTTTACGGTTATCTCAGAAGTGGACCCATAGGAATCAATTAAATCTACTATCTCATAATAACCCACAGAACCTTTTGTATAAGCAACAACACTTGGTAGGCTTTGCACAGCATCTTTCTTATCTACATAAGCCGTTAAACTTGCTTTGCCCACAGTAGCACTAACTACCATGATAGTAACTATCGCACTTATAAGTATAAGTTGAACGACCAATTCTATAAATCTACGTAATTCTGTTGACATACTGTACTACACCCCCCTTATGTTCGTTAATAAATAGAGATTTGCTGATACTTAGCCGCAGGTGCTCCATATGCATCTACACAAATAAATAATATTCCTGAAACAGTATACCCATTTACACCCTCCGGCCTAACAGCTTGAAACTTAGAAGATAACCAAGCTATTTTCGTGCCAATACTGGTGTTATATGCCCCCGCATTTCGTCCGTCCAAATTAACACCACCTGAGGCAGTATCTAAACCCATCTCCTGTGCTAATTTTTGAGGTGTATCACTATCATAGGTAAGAATAGCATAATATACAGAATCTTTACGGTAATAATTTTGAAGAACTAATGAACCTTGTACAACACCCTCAGGGAAAGACATCTTGAACCAAGCAGGGTTCTCTCGACGAGTTTGAGCCGAATAAAGCCTGTTTTGTATGATTGAAGTATCATCATAGTTATACGCACCAGTAACATACATAGGGGTTTCGTCTGAATAAGCAGTGATTGCACTCATAACATCGTATCCTGTTACTTGCTTAGAGTCATATTCTCTAAACTTATTCTGCATAGCGATACGCTGTTCGGTAATTTGTTTCTCAGCAAGAGTATTAGCATAAGTAGTACGTAAACTAAAAAACATAAGACCTACCAATAAAACTGCTGCTATAAATATTAAATTAGCTGCCGTATATACAATCTCTTTAACCTCATCTCCCATAATGTTCCTCACCTACCTTGTTTAAAATTAAAATTAGCGTCGCACCCGTTTGATAGGCGCGACGCTTTTACGCCGTAGCGAACGCAACATATATACACTATTTAATTAAGCACCTATCTGTTGGAACACCACTCCAAGTATAACACCGTTAGCATCTTTTAAGAGGTTAGCGTGGAAACGAGCCGCACCCGGCACCATCTCAGTATATCCAGTATTAGACGTATTTGCGAATAATAGGTCAAACATAGTTTTACTACTATCACCTGATGCTCGGAAAGAACCGTCAAATACATAAGAACCGTCATTCCACCAGATACAAGAGTTACGATTACCATCAGTTACTACACCGACGTTGTTAGTAGGCTCTAGGATAGCGTTATATTGCACAAACGCCAGTACCTTATCGGAAGAATTACCCGAAGATGACGCAGGTGCCGCTTTACGGGTCTCCGCTTTTCTATCAATACTACCGTCATCATTTCGTTCAGGTACAAGTGCAAAAGCAAATACCATATTTTCATGACCTGTAACCACAGCAGTATTGGATAAAATAGCCCCTGTTCCTGTCTCCTTATCTTCTGCCGCCTTAGCGTTCATCATAGTCTCGGGGAATGTCATACCCTTAGAATGACTAATAGCAGTTTTATCAATAAGTCCTTGTGTAGCAATTAAAATAGCTACTTTCTTACCTTTAAAACCTGATAGAGCTGCGTTTACACGTTGGCCTACGACAACACTTCCGTCGAAGTCTGTGTATTCGGATTGCTCAGCTGCCTCTAACTTTTCAGAAACATTTGTTAAACCAGTATTAGCCATATTACGTGCTAACATAAAGATGATTAATCCTAACGCTAGAATAGCTGCGAATATAATAAGGATAACACCCATATTTGCACCTTTTACGCTTTCTTCACCCATTGTGAACTCACTCCTTCTTAATGATATTTATAATTTGTGACTTAGTTCGCCCCTCTTGTGAACGAATTATAACGTTACACGTATAGGCCTGTTACAAAATTTTATTCCCTTGATTATAAAGTGTTTAGACCACCTAGTGCTCCCGAGAACTCCTTTATACCAAGATAAGCAATAGGTAAAAGCATTTGTAAAACTACCATAGCACCTAGAGGAACTTTCGCCATCATACCAGCTAAATTCCTTCGCTTTTCTATATTAGCCATCATAGCCATCTCTCTCATACGTACCATATGCTCACGCTCAAGTAAAAGGTCACTAAATGCCTCTGATAAACTTAAATCAACGGTAGTTAATTTTAATTTATCTATAAATCGCTTGAACTCTACCAAAGTTACCTTAGACTTTAATCTATCTAACTCTTTATCTGGATGTGCTGGATACGAATGATATGCATAAAGTAGCATCGGCCTGTGTATTCTTGAATTAGTACATAGTTGCTCAAGGGCGTCGATAGTATCTACTCCCATACACATTACAATAGCCATTAAACTCTGTAATTGTAAGAAATCGTCCTCAGCTGCACTTTGTGCCGACCACTTACGTAAAGCTCTTAGTATATTAGGTATAAATGAAAGTCCAACAGCTAAACCGTAAACCAATATGATATAGTACCATTTTAGTTTAGTTGAATCTAATGCCTTTTCCTTATCCTTTAAACGTTTCATATACTCGCCCGCATCCATGTTAGATAAATCAGGAAATCTGTCTTGAATCCTATTCATTATCTCGTCATCATTCCAGTCACTAGTCCTGTTTAAAAACTCATTATCTAAAGCTAAGACATCGGCCTTTTCATACTTATCTAAACTAGTGTCTTTTACAATACCCATATTCTGCGTACTTTGAAGTAAATAAGACCTACCCGCAGTTAAACTTACTACCAATAAAGCTATTCCTACAACTAAACCTGCTAAGAAAAAGATGATTCTCTCAAAGGTAAATAACTCAGGCGTCTTACGACTTAATGCCGCTTCTTGAGCTTTTATAAACTTTCGCCTAGCTGCGTTTTTAGGTGAGACCTTATGTAGAAATCTCCTTAAGCCCGCCCGACGTTCATATGCACTTACTAAGTAGGGTATACGGTCGTCGTCAGTAACAGGAGTACTCTTACTCAAACTAGATACCAAATAAAACATTAGACCTGTCAGCAATAAGGTCAAAAAATTACAGATAAATCCTAGCATACCGTCAAATATAACAGCTGTTCCCGGCATAGCACTTCGTAAAAACGCCTGTACTATCGGTGTACCTATCAGAGGTAATAAGGGTAAATAAATTAATCCCTTGAACTTCATCCAAATTAATGATAATCGCTGTACCTCGGAGTTTACATCACTAGCCATTAACGATAAACTATCGAGAAAACGAGATTGACCTGTTGCTTCGTCTATCTCGTCACCTGTGTTATTTATGTTAAAACACACAGTTGCAAAAGTTTGTAACATACGGAAAGGTGANGCCTCATAAAACTTTAACAGCCTTTCCTCACCGTCCGTACTTGTAAGGATATCTTCGATTTGAGCCACAGGGCGAGCCATAAGTGTCGAAGGTGTAATACTAACCAAAGCCTCGGGTATAGACGCAGTTCGTAAGTATTCTTGTCTCACCGAAGATAATAGATGGCTCATTTCCTTATACACTCGTAAATTTACTCTTTCTATTTCTCTGTCAACCGTGATATAACCCGCAAATAAAGCAACTATGATACAAGCCATAATGGAAAAGATATCTCTAAATATGACGATACCTACAAGCATTATCGCTACCTGTAATCCTGTTGATATCATAAATAACTTAACTACAATAGCGTGAACTTGATTGGCTTTATATACACTTAGGGAAGATATAGCTGACCCTATATAGGTAATACGACCTTGTGTAATGAAAAATGTAGATAAAAACTGATATCGCTTAGCGATTTGTTGCTCGGCCTTTGCCGCTAACTGTGCAGGTGTATACTTCTTTCGCTGGTTCTGCTTATATAGCACGACTGCAATCAAAACAAATAAAGCTATAATGATACCTATAATTACTATATCAGACATTCAACCCNCACCCCCTTAAATGTCAAACAACGCTGAAATATCGTCTGTGTCAACTTGTGTATGACTATCAGTGTTGTCTACTAAGCTACTTAATAAGCTACTCATNGAATCGTCCTCGTCAGAACCTAGCATAATATCTAAATCAGTGAGCGTAGCTCCTAACTTCTCACGCCTCTCAAGTATCTCGGCTGCTAACTCTTCTGGGGTCATTGCCGCCTCAGGTGTACCTTCCCTCGGCCCCCAATTCTCAAGCATAAATAAGTCAAATTCTTCGACTGCTTTGTGGTCTAATCGACTTCTAATATGTTCTTCGGTCTCAGGTGAGAATCTATCCACAGTATAATAAGTGCGTGATTCTCTATCATACCTTAATATATCGTGCGTAGTGAAGCATGTACGGTCAGTAACACGCTTATAATATTCCTCCGTGACCTTATTTATGGATGTAGGGTCACTAGGGTCGTACTTATCTGGATAATCTATACCTTCATCAAGAGGTACTATCTCACTTATACGCTCAATAAATCTACGACCTTTCACATCAAAGTCAAGATGTATGTCAACACGAACAGCCTGAACAACCTGTCTTTCGGCTGTCTGCATATTGGAGAAGTTACCTGCGTTTACAAGTGAGTTACGCAGAGTTAATACTAAGTCTTTGGCAGTATTAGCGTGGTGCGAGAAGAAAGTAAATATCGAACCTGTCATAGCAAACTGTATCATACGGGCCGCAACTTCATCTGTTGCNACCTCACCTGCAACCGATACAGAACCGTCAGACTTCTTAAAGGCGTCCTGTACCTCAGTCGCAGTTACATGCTGAGTTTCAATAGCCGATAAAATGTTCCGTGTTTGATAAGTTTCACGCAAATAAAGTTCGGAAGACATCTCAAGTACACGAATTGTGTATCTCGGGTCAATATATCTAACACAAGCACGCATAAGCGTCGTTTTACCCGAAGATTGTCTACCTGTAAAGGCTTGCGTAACCTCACCTTGCATTAACCATCTCAACATACCCAAAGCTAACTCGGGTTTATTCGTTCCCGGGGAAGCTATTAGATACTCAGGAGAGTTATCTCTTAAGGTAAACTTACGAACAAAACACGCCCAATACTCTGAAACAGGTGGACGCATAGCCATAATACGAGATTGGTCACACATTGTATTTACTATGTAACCTCGCTTAGCTGTTAGTGGCCCCGGACTTCCCCAACGAATTAACAGCTGTATAATACGCCGTAGTTCTTCCTCCGAGCCATAATTCATAAATCGCATATGAATATATCGGCCATCAAACTGTACCCACACTCCATTGGTAGCTGACTGACGCGCTTCACCTTGTATCTTACCGTCGTCCATATCCAGAATAGCTCCTGAAGTACCAACGTTGAACCCGTTTATATCCATTTCTCGTAAAGTATCTAAAATACCAAAACCTTTATACTGTTGATAAATTAATACAGCTAAAACGTCTATCTGCTGACCTATATCAAATAAAGGTACCTTAGGGTTAGGATTATCCCAATCAAAACAACCTTCAAATTCTTTATCCCATATAGCTTCAAATTCATTCACAGTAACATAATAGGAGTACAGATTTGTTGCTCCCGTTTCTGTTGACGGCTTCTCAGTAGACCATTCATACTTTAAAATTAACTTTTCTAATGCTTTACGACCGTAAACACGCTTGTACTTGTAAAGCAACATCTCCCACTTAATGTGATTAGACGGCTCTAATTCAGTAGTCAACCCTAACAGTCGTGTTACTGTTTCCTCAGGAACTCTCTTAGTTATAATACTTCGGATAATATCTATAACTATAATTTTAGCTCCGTCCACACCGTATGTACATTGTTTCAACGCCCAATTAATTCGTGCTTTACGCTTATACATACGCTCAAATTCCTCTGTAGATATACCCGTGTTATAATCTTCTCGCACAAGTTCAACAACTTCGGATTTTACTAAGTCAAGTACCGACGCTATATCAGGAAATTCCTCAATTTCCTCAAGCTGTTTGGTTCCGGCTGACTTGAAGTACCAAGAAACCATAGTAGCTACACCAACTAATAAACTGATTAAAATTAAAACCGTATTAATATCTACACTTTTTGGCATATTTATTCACCCCCACTGGCCCCTAGAGTAGTTGATTGCAAACCACCCGTAGGTAATGGTATAACCTTAGATTGCGTATCTTTAGTGCTTTTAGAACTTAGCGTTGTTGTCGGTAAAGCCGCTTGTGGCATAGGTTTAGTTTGCTTCGTAGTCGGCTTTAATACCGCAGTAGGCAACGCAGGAGCAATAGGTTTTACTACCGGTCTCTCAATTTTACGTACTATACCTTCACTAGGTGCCGCTTGTAACTCCACAGGGGCTGGATTTACTTTCTCAGGATGTGCCTCAGGTATCTCTAATTTAGGTAAAGTAGACTTAGTTCCTTTGGGTTTCTTTGCAGATAAAACCTCAGGTTGTTCTACAAACCCTGTCTTCGGTGGTGCACCAAAGCCCTCAGGTTGTTCTACAAACCCTGTCTTCGGTGGTGCACCAAAGCCCGCAGGTAATCCCTCGGAAAATACAGTGGATTGCGACGGCTCAGGCTTTTGCGTGACGGGCTGATTTATTTGATGCATACTCTCGGCGTGAGCCAAAGCAGAATCAGTTATTTTTACAGCTGCTTCGGGTATATTTACTTTGTCGTCCTCAGGTGTGTTAAGCTTCACACCAACTAATCGTATTTCCTTATCAACCTTAGCTTTCGTTTTACCTTTTTGCGTCAACATATGGGTAACCATTCGGTCAAGCTCTAATCGAACACCAGCAACCCTAGGGTCTCCTTTGATTATATAATCCCATACCTTAGGTAATTTACGCCTAAATGTACCCCACGCAATATAAGGATTTAAAGGCATAAAAAACAAAGATTTTACCGGAACACCTATTCGTTTAGCTAATTCTTTTTTAGTAACTACCTCTGTTTGATAATTGTTAAATACTAATAAAACTTTCTTACCGGATAAAACGCCCTTCTTCATATATTGAGCAAGTTTGCCCTTTAACATTTCAATATTGCTGTTTGAAATACGTGCCACAAAAACTAATACTTCACATCGTTCTATAACATCCAACATAGCACTCTCACTATGTTCGTCTGCGTCTACAACAACGTGCTTATGTGGGAATTTTTCCATCACATAATTAGCTAAATAACGTGCGTCTTCATACGAACTCATAAATTCACCTGACCTAGTACATGTAAATAGGTCTACCTCACGAGTTACTGACGCACAATACTGAGCGTACTCTTGCTCTGTCATACTGCCCGCACTTTGAAATGTTCGAACTATCATAGACGGAGTTGTGGTCTTATCCACAGTTCCAGCAACACCACTTATATCCCTTAATGTGCTATCACTTGGATGTACATGTGTAAGACAAACTCTTTCTGTTGAGTCCTGTCCAAGCCTAAGTGCAAGTAGTAAGCTTATACAAGAAGCCCCCGTACCGTGTGCTACGGGCGACAATACCCCTATCCTCATAAACTAAAGCACCACCTTTATATTTTTACTGTACGTTTTCCCTCTCCGCTGCAACAGCTCTCATGAACTGTGCTGTAAGGTTAACCGCTTGATTATATGTATCACTGACTGCCACTCTACTTAAATCTACTCCACTTTCACAAGCGTATAAATCCGAATAAAGCGTGTTATAGACTTTCTCTAACTGCGACCATATGGCAACTGTATCCTCAGTCATATTAGCTTTTATCTGCTCCCCTAACGCTGGTATATCTACCAATGCGGCACGAGCACTTAATACATATGTCTCCCACGACTCATACACAATGTCATTATTGATTTGCAACAATATATCATCCTGTATAACTTCGGTTGCCATTAAAACTATGTTTTGTAACTCGTTGGGTGTACTCCAACTTGTATAACGACTCTCAGTAACTGTTGGAGATTTGCCCTCACCTTTCGTTACAGACTCACCTTCTATAGATTGTATGTCTCCTAGAACAGGAGGCACCCAATCGCTTTTCCAAACCTTTGTTTCTTTTTCGATATCTTTTTCATCTTTACTTGGGAAATCTTTTACTATAAAACCACTATCTTTATCTTCGGTAGTGGGATTGTTCTCAATTTCAGGGTAATGAAACTCCCCATAAGTTACGGTAGTTTCTTTATTATTGGTACCCAAAGTATTTTTAACATCTGTGGCTATGTCCTCAGGTAAAATAGTATCAATTGCTACATTTATTCCTTGGGTTATAGTCGTGGATATTTTCCCATATGGTACTGCTCTGATAACGACTATAAGCAAAGCAACCGCTACTATAGTGGCACTTGATACGACTATAATTCGCTTTGTCTTTAACCCGGAATAGCTATCGTAAAAGAAACCTACGATACTATCTACACAAGTATGCCATTTCTCTTTTATTTTGCTGTATATCTGTTCCATAAGCTACACCACCACACTTATTAGTGAGGCCCGCATTTAGACGTGGGCCTCAACCAAAACTACTCTACTTCTTAAAACCAAATAAACTAGGTATCTCGGCCTCATTTACAGACAATATAAACGGACATAGAATTTTTGCTAATATACCTACAAAATCTCTACTCTTATGAGGTATTAATGCTTTATACTCCTCACATTCAGCTGCATGCATTAATAACCCCTCTTTTAAACATACAGATAAAGACTTGGTTCTCTTTATAGGCGTGTTTGATATCAACACCTCTCGTATATTCTCAGGATTCATTGATTTAGGTACAGTCACAAGGTCAGACTCAGCTAGACTTACATCAACACCTCGCTCTAAGTCAGCCTTAGAATGTGAATTACCTCCCTCAAATGACTTATCATAACCGGTTAAAACTAATAAATGTGTCGTGTATTCAGGTACGTATCCATTTGTAACACATACAATAAAATCAGGTGCTAACTTATTTACTTCCTCAGTTAAAACCTTTGCATCTATCATAGGATGTACGTAAACACCTACGTCTGAAACTTCACCACTATCCTCATAACCGTGGTATAACCTTCGATAAGCACCGTCATCCGTAGCTACCATTACTCTACCGTAATGCTTTAAGATATAAAGCATTGGATATACTATCGCACGACTGTCGGCCTTACCTGCTACTGTCAATATAGTTGGCATTATTCATATCCTCCCTGTTCTATTTAACGTACGGGACCGTAATCCTCCCAACTCAGTTGCTCTTTAACTCCTTCACCATCCTCACCTGCTGCCTCAGCTCGTTGCTGTGCTTCCCAACGGGCATAGAATATAGCTTGTTGACCTCCAATGGCTCCTGAGTTAGCAGCTTGTAATTGAGATAACTGACTTTGTAACTGCTTGTAATAGGCTTCTTTCTGCTCTATATCAGCCGGCTCCGTATTCAACATCTCAGATTCAAGTAATTCACGAGATAACTTCATCTCACTTCGTACTATATCAAGAGCATTAGGATTTTTAAGTAATAACTCTTGCATATTATGGTTCAACGGATAAAAGTTGTCTGCTGCCTGTTGCGCTCCCGTGTCTACATAGGTTATAGCGTATAGTTTCGCCTGATATAACACTTTATCTGTAAGCATAGAGTTATAGGTATAAATCTCTTGCTCCGACAAAACTAACTTGATTGTTGTCCCGTTTATCTCTTTTACTTCTTTATGACTAAGTGCTATAAAGTCTTGACCAAATGGGAAACGGACACGGATATCTATGAATTTACCCGGAGTTAAACCTACAGGATATTCGTCCAAAATAATATCATAATATCTTTGAGAGTCCTCGTGACGAGTTTCCAGTATGTCATCCTTTGTGATTATAGAACCTACACTTAACCCGGCCCGTATATATTTAGTTGATGCGAAATCCGCCACAGTAACTACGTTTAGATTAAGTTTCTCCGGATAGGTAACCACAGTAAAGAACTCTTGCCAGTTGTCGGCCCGGATTTCTTGACCTCCATGCACATCTTTTGTTAGAACTAAACCTTGTACTAAAGGTCCTAAATCCTGCCATTGTTGATTTAAAGAAGCTATCATATCATCTCGCTCAGCTATCTGTTGCCTAAATACAGCTACTTTACTATTTGTCATAGATACAATGATAAAACAAACTATAATAACAAGTGTTAAACCACTTCCCCACAGTATGTGAGGTAACATATTCCGTTTCATTAAGTAACCTCCTCACTAATAAGCATTTACATCAAAAACATACGTAAAGACAAGTGGTGCAAATAAAATGTAATCATCTGTAACCGCAATACGATATGTTGTATCAGTCGTAGTATCTTGATAAATATACTCTAAGTAATTAGCTGTTCTAGCCCGTGTCACAAGAGTATAATGGGCGTCACAGTAACCTATTAAACCTCGTACTCTCGCACTTGTATACTCCCACACTGCTTCAAATAAAGCCTCGTCAGGGTTTAATAAAGCCTCGTCATATGGGGATACCCAATCTTTTAATACAACTTCCTTGGCGTCCCCTGCTGTTGTACCTGTGATTATTTCGGACGTAGAAGTGTTATAAATGTATTTTAACGAGTCACTTACCCTAACTTCATAGTTAGTTCCTTTGTGCTCAATTTCGGCGATTAGAGGCGATTTTAGGACCTTTTCACGCCACGCTATCCCCTCGGGTGAGATATCTAGCTGCGTCACCCCGTCTACTACCACTAAACCATCTTGGNCCTCGACTATGTCTTTCTCTTTTTTCTTACAAGCACNTAAGGAAAGTACAAGTAGTATACCTACAATTAATATTAAACTTTTCCTCATAAACTTCCCTCTCCTTAATCATTTATAGTTGGAGCTGCATTAGGATTAACACCAAAATCCTCGGGATTTACATAACTGCTCGCAACATTCGCTGGTAACTCGTTCGCTGTTATATGGTAGTTAGAATCCCCATCATTTAGTACCAACATCTGTCCCCCTCTTGTAGCACCATACTTGGTTTCCCACACAGAAAACCACTCCTTACTTATGCTTTCTGTATATACCTGCAATAAGTTACGAGGTACATTATCTACACTAAGACTTATACTAAGAGTGAAATCTGAAGTTGTTCCTATTTGCATACCTTGACTAAAGACACTACCTGTAACAGTTCCATCAAGTCCGTTCACACCTCGATAACGCACCGTAACTGCTTGGTCGTACGTCATTAACTCTATAACGTCTCCACCTATATAAGTTATATAACCATTAAATAATGCATATACATTGTTCTCCTTAGTGGTATCAAACACGACTTCTGATGCGTCATAACTATTGTTNCCTATCCTGTAAGGTTCACCAAACACCGATAAAATGTTTACTCTGCCTCCCAAAGGTATAGGTACTTTATCACCTAACAACCCTATATCCCCTGTTAAGGCCCAAGACGGTAACCCAACATTATCGACACGAACAGAATCTACTCCACTAGGGTCAGACGATACAACAGTATGCTCAGGAGCTATATAACCCCCCGCATATGCCTTAGCNAATAAATCTTCTCGGTTACGCTCTTGTAATATGTCGGCAGCAGACTTAATCGTGTCTAATATCTTTACCAAGTCACGCATAGGCAACTGTCGAATAAAACCTTCTGTTACCTCAGGATTATTGTCTGAAAGTGCCTGTGCTACTAATTCGTCGGAATCCTTTGTTGTAAATGTATATCCCGCAGACATTGGTGAAGTTTCACCGGCCTGTGGTGCTTCCTCAGCAGTAGTTGCAGAATCCTGCCAAACATAGTGTGCCTTTATTCCCATGTAAAGTTGTAAATCAGTTGAATCCGCAGCATACGCNACACTTGAAGACATTGTAATAAGGACTACCACTAGTATTATACTGATAACTGAACGTCGCATTAATTTCCCTCCGTTTCCTTAAACAATTTAGCTACAGCCACGACAGGCCTGTCGTGGCTGTAGCTTAAGGATATTAAAACTTAATTTACTTTAATTATTTCGGCTTGACCCTCTACTCTCGTACCACCAAATACTCCAATCGGTACACCGTAGTTTCTACTTCCAACACCTACTCCGTGCTGACCCGGATAAGGATTTGTAGTTGCTGGTCCTACTGGCCCCGGATTAGGTAAGTCATAATCATCTCCGCCAATAGATAACCTACGCTGTATACCTTGATTGTCATAATGTAATGTCCAAATAGCGCCTTCTGCATAAATGTCTAAGTAACATATTATATAGCTGTTACGTATATCCACTATGTTGTTAGGTATATCTGTTACATCACGATGGTTGAACTTATTAGTCACAGGGTCTTGTGCCAATGGCACAAATACTGAATCCGAAGGTAATCCTAAGGTCGAGTGCCAACGTTGAGCGGCTACTTGCCAATAAATGTACTTCTGACTCTGCGTGGGGTCTGCCTCGAACTCTGTAAACAACCCACCTGATTTATCTACACCATACGTTCTATGACTACCAATGTAAGTCTGAGTTTGATAATCCTGATGTATAAACTGTGAACCACCTATCGACATTACACCCTGAGGTATATTTCGTGGTGACGGTGTCTTACCTGACGGTATTGGATACGTGTCAGGGTCGTCTAAATCTAAGCCCGGATGGTCATATGGATGGCTGTCATAAATATATTCAGTATATAAATCTGCGTATTTCTCTGCTGCTAAGCGTTCTTCAAAGGTTACCATACGCCTATCTATCTCATCCTCCCAATGTACACTCAATCGGTATTGATTAAATGTGTCAAGCTTTGTGTCCGTAAAGCCTCCATACGGTGCCCCAAAGATATTAACTGGATGATATACACCTGTACTCGATAATTGATATACGTCAACAGGTATAAGAGCTACAGCACCACTCTCATCCCTTCGAGTTGGGTCTACTAAGTAGTAACTAGGTATAATCTTTAGCGAAGAATCCGTTGTGGAATAACTACCTAGTGTTGTTACGTCAAAGAATATCTTAGAACCTACTGCAAGCTGGTCCTCAGCTGTACGATATTGAGATATCGTATTGTATTTTGAGGTTAAAGGTCCAATAAGTGCCTTACCACCATTACTAGCAAGTGCTTTGTATAGTGGGTCGCCTTCCTGTACCCAAGGACGTGTTCCATAAGTATTTACAGCCCTTGTTCCATACGCAGGTGTAGTTCTCTGTGACATCCTACTTCCGTCTCGCACCTGAGTGGCATTTGAGATTCGAATCCAGTCTGCTAAATCATAATAACTAGAATATCTCGTTGTAGCTAAGGAACTCTTACCCTCAACAGCACTTCCCGTATTAACAGTAGCTCCCAAATAAATGCCTCTTACGTCAGTTATATCAGTTATATAGTAATTCTGCCTGTTTTCGTCTACTAGCTTATTTAAACCTTGACTGAAACCTGAGCCACCTATCGCTGTCACCATATTTATTACATATACGTCTGCTCGGTCTGTATCAATTAACGAAAACTTCGGTATAATAGTTACTGCCGCATTGGTTTGCTTAACGTCACATATAACTGATATGGTTTGGTCTGAATGTGTCGTTACTGTCATATCTGACATTCTTAAAGTGTAATTTCCATTAGCCGCATCTTCAACATTTACTGTCAACTCACCGGCCTTTAAATTATTACCGTTTATAGTGATTACATACTTACGTGCATTGCCTCCCGCATAGGTGAAACCTACCCAATCACTCGTAGATTTCATTAATACTCGTGAGGATAATGAACCCGAAGCGTCTAATACTTTGCCTTCTGTCTTCATTTGCTCAGGGATAGTTAATTCCTGAATATTGTCCGAAGTAACAGTTTTCTTAGCTACATAAGTAACTTGGGTATCACTAACCGACGCAGACGCCTGTTTGAATGTATTGGAGAACTTGATGTCTGTCGTATCAGTCATAACTAAACCACCAATTCGACCTACAACGTCTACATAGAATATCTTACCTGCTCCAACCTCAGCCATATTCATAGTACGCATACTATTGTTGACTAAACTACCTTGCGTCCAAGTATTAATATTTGCTAATGCCGATAAAACTGGCTGTCTTCCTTCTTGGAATGAAGGCTCCCTAGTGTCCCTAGCATTTACACCTACCGTAGCATAAACTACTGAACCTAAACTCATTTCGTCATTTGCTAACGGTACATAGAAGTCATAAAAATCTTTGTATAAGTCTTTATATAACTGTTGATTATATAAACTCCAATTCTTTACGTTGTACTCTGCCGCTTGCTCTCCATGCCATAAGTCGTCTGTACCACCTACACCATTAAAGCCACTCTGTACATTACCTCCAAAGCCTGTACCGTTATTACCTCGNGATACTAAACCTTGTGCATAATCCCCTCTGTCACCTAATACAATCCATTCACCCGGATTGTATAGCACGCCGTCATATAAAGTCATCCAAGGGAATTTTACATATTTACCACGAATAAAACGAACTGTATCAAATTCTCCGGACTGATTCATATCGTAGTAACCTAACCCCGTCCTATCCGAAGGTGTTGCTAGTTGATAAGCTGTACTGGCTCTAAAACTGTCAATAGTGTCAGCGTATAAGGTGTAATCCCAGTCAATACTTACAAACTCAGCCGCAAAGGAATTAACCTTAGGACTTCGTACAAAGTTAGTGTCGTGCCTACTGTCGTCTAAACAAGGTGAATAGCACAATGGGTCATTAGGATAATGTCCTCCGGTATGATGTGGCTCGGTACAATTATCATATGTGACCTCTGTGTAACATAAGGTAGGCTCAGTCCAACTGATTAACGCTCTACCGTTACCCTTGTTCACACCTTCTGTCATAGTAGCGTCGGTGAATATCTTACCTGAATAATGATTAGGTTGACCGGTATGTGCACCACTCGCATTGATAGCGTTACAGCCAAGGTATCCTGATATGAAGGAAGAACCTCCCGCACCACCAACACCATAAGCGTCAGGGTATAGCTGTCCGAAAGCACCTCCGTAATATCCGCCACCACCACCTCCGAAACCTCCATAGTTTCGGGAAGATTGAGTCTCGGACCATCCATCAGCGCCGATACCAAAGCCACCACCTGTTGTCTGTGTACCACCTACAGTATAAGGGGTTACACCCTTAGCTGTTAATGTACCTCCGGGCCTACCTATACGTATATCGTTGACTAGTGACGAACTACCGCCACCGCCACCTGCTACCATAATCCTACTACGTAAGGAAGCTGTGTTGTTCCAAACTCCGTCAGTTAAACGAATATCAGTAGCTCCACCGCCACCAGCACCGTCCTCACGAGCCGAACTATCGGTATCAGTTCCTCCGTTACCGCCACCGTTCCAACCACCAGCTCCTCCTGTTGTACTGTAATAAGTAGTACGGCCTCCTTGACCACCTACATACACATAAAGGGTATCACCGGCCTTTAATTCAATACTGCCCGCAACATACGCTCCTTTACCTCCCGCAGCTGCGTCACGATACTCAACCGTATTACTGTATCTACCATCTCCACCCTGAGCTCCCCAAGCTTCAATCTTATAAACACCATCCACAGGCGCTGTGAATAACTGAGCGTCACCTGTATAAGTGAAATATTGACTCTTAGGTACTGCTTCAACGTGTGCATTTAATTCACCATTACACGAATAAACAGGGTTCCTATTTCCGTTTGATAAGTAATAAGGAAGTTGTCTCCAAGCTTCTTCTCCATTTATGTTAGGTAAACCTATTATATCTGAATATTGTAGGTTTCTACCCTTTAAACTAGCCTTTAAACGTACTGTAACAGTTGATACATCCAAAGTCTTTAATACTATAGTATAAGTACCCGCTTTTAACATAGTAGGCGTTGCTTCACCTTGCCATGATATAACAGCACGACCATTTCCAGAACGAATACCTGTCTGCATATAGCCACCTGATACTTTACCTATATAACCTGAACCTCCACCGCCACCAGCAGTATATGCAGCACCACCACCGTAGTAGCCACCGCCACCACCAGCACCACAATCACCCGTGGTGTTAGCACCTTGACCTAATGAACCTGTTGCAGTCCAATTACCTTTTCCATAGCCTGTTCCACCTGCCGATTGTGTGCCTCCATTAGCGTAAGACCCGGCGTAATTTCCTTGTTGGTTATATGACTGTACGCCTACAAGACCTCCACCGTGACCCGCTGTGGTATATTTACCGCCACAACTAGGTTGACCTCCGCCACCTCCTCCGGCCACTAGAATACGATTACTTAAGGCGGTACCACCAACACGGAAATCAGTAGCACCTCCACCGGTTCCTCCTCTATGTGGTGAACTACCAGCAGTTAAAACTGAACCTCCTCCGTTCCAACCACCATTACCCCCGTAAGAAGTACCAGCACCACCGACATAAACATTGATGGATTGACCCTCAGTTAATTTGTAGGTACCCGTAGCATAACCACCTAATCCGGGCTCATTAAAGTTGCCGTCACCGTAACCTCCTTGGGCTCCCCAAGCTTCAAAGGTATATGTTCCCGTATGAGGTGCGGTGAATGTCTGTATTTTACCTGTATATTCAAATACTTGCCTTGCTGATGGATATGTGACACTAGGATTACCTATCACAGTATCAATTAACTTACTAGGATTTGCAGTATTACCTTCGTATAAATCTAACTGCAACTTACCTGAGCCACTCTTGATTAAAGCAGAAGCTTCAAACTCTTTCGGCCCACCTGTAACTGTAAAGGTATACGTATGCTCCGAGGGTATATTAGGAGCTGTGATTACAGCATATCCATTACCTGAACGCTGACCTGCTTTGAGTGTTCCTGAGGTTACACCTCCGATATATCCTGAGCCACCGCCACCGCCACCATTATTATTATTGGTTGCTAGTCCACCGTAGTATCCACCACCGCCACCTCCTGTATCTGTTAATACAGTAGCTGACTCTCCTATACCTAATTGCATTTTACTACGACCTGTATCAATAGCCTGTACAAGCACACCATCTTCATACAGTTCTATATTTTTCACCCAAGTTACCTGTGAAGATGAACCTGAGTAGTTAAGTAATCCACCTAGAGCATAATACGCTGTGTCTGTACCCCATCCAGTCATACTAGCTGAGGTTCCCGTCTTAGTAGCACTATATGTCGTCCAACCCATATTTCCTGTCGGAATGTTAGACGCCGCTGCATAATCGTAGGTTCCTCCATATCCCGGTAAGTGAGCTTTAGAAGCATTAAGCCTATCTCCACCCCAATAAAATGTCTTACTCGCAGTGTTAGATACTTTCGCAGTTACATTTATTTTGTATACCTTACTGCTGTCTATAGGGTAAGAATAAGCAGATTTCAAATACATCTGTACAGGCCCTACTCCCTTGTAGGCTTTCTCAGTAGCGTCCCAAGTCACGTTTCCAGAAGCAGACCATATACCAAGAGGAGTTGCTGTATCAATCGAAGCACCACCAGTGTAATGTAACTGAACACCATTTATATAAGCACCTCCACCTTCAACACCACCACCGTGTCCTCCTGAACCGTCGTCCAAAGTACCTGCTAATCCAACGTTCGGATTATCAGCTCCTCCGCCACCTCCGGCTACAAGAACTCTATGGTCTAAACTAACTCCATTAATACGTATATCAGTAGCTCCTCCACCACCGAATCCCGTATTTGCTCCGTTTCCTCCGCCGTTAAAACCTCCTCCGCCAAATGCACCACTTGCCGCTTGTGTGCCTTGACCTCCGACATTGATAGTTACTACGTCACCTTTCTTTAAGGTAACATAGCCCGAAGCATAACCACCTTTACCTCCCACTGAACCTATTGGCCCTGTTAGAGGTTCCGCAGGTGTTTCCCAAGAGATAACAGCATAACCATGACCTGAACGCACTCCGTCTGACATAGTGCCATTGATAACCCCACCGATATAACCAGAGCCTCCACCTCCACCTCCATTGGAATTGCCTGAGGCGCCTCCATACCAGCCTCCTCCACCTCCACCTGAGTGTGATGGCCCTGCGGCACCACCTTGTCCAAAGAGACCTACATTCCCACCAGAACCTTTAGTTCCTCTAACTCCACCTGCTGTTTGAGTTCCTCCACCACCAGCACAATTAGCATAACTACCACCTAGATTACCTAATCCAACTCCACCAGTAAGTCCTCCACCTGCACCGCTTCGCATTGAACTAGGCTGTCCATCTAACTCTGTGCCACCGCCGCCTCCGGCTACTAATAATACATCTGATTTATAGGAGCTTAGACTACTTAATAACCCTGTTCTCTTGGCTATATGGGTAGCTCCTCCGCCTGTGCTTGTGGAATTGGTATTACTTCCTTTACCTCCACCGTTGTAACCACCAGTTGAACCTGAGCCTCCTGCCTGCCCTACTACCACATAAATAGTCTCACCAGCAGTTAAGCTCACAGTTCCTTTAGAGTAGCCACCGAGTCCGGGCATACCGTAATTATTAAGTATATTACCATACGCTCTTCCACCTTCCGCTCCCCAAACCTCCAAGGTATAAGTACCTGTTTCAGGGGCTGTGAACGTTTGCACATTTCCAGTATAGCTAAACGATTTATTTCCCTTAACATTTACCACAGGAGGGTCAACAGTAACAGTACGAGGTGTATTACCACCACCAGCCGCTCCCCAAGCTTCCAAGAAATACTCTCCGTCATGAGGTGCTACATAAGTATGCGTTCCTACTGTACTGAAATTATTTGTCACAGGTGCCGTAGTTAAAGTTATATCACTATCAGTTAAAACCGTTGTCTGAGCCTTAGGTAATCCTAATGCCGTCCAAAGAACTTCTCCAAGCCTTTCTCTTAAAGTAGCGTCGTCTATTACATAATTATTCCAGTCTTGTAATGTCCCGTTTAAATACTTCTTAGAATCACTTGGCCCTAAATCTTCAACTTTATGAATGTGTGTATTATTACCACCTACATGATGCGTAATGGTCTTCATACACGCTAAAGTGTGTTGATGGCTACCAGCTAAACGTTCAAATAAAAGTGAAGTGAGTTTTGTTGACGCAGTAGGTAAGTAAGCAGGTGTTCCAGAGTTCCAAGAACCTATATAGAACACATCGCCTACATTATGCGGACCTATCGCCATAGTGTCAAATGTAGCTCCACCCGCAGCTGTTATAGTACGTAAACTACCATTTACCCACACTTTACTTAATGTAGCATTAGCACTACCAAATTGAACTTTTAAGGTGTCTCCTGAATTGAAAGTCCCCGCTACATCAATATAACCGGCCTTTCCGCTTACACGGATAGCTAACTTCTTCGTAGCTGTATTAAGAGTTATCCCATAACTCTCAAATCCAAACAACATCTGCTCTCCTGTATTAGCTGAATAAGTAACCTTAGCCGTTACCTGATAGTCTAATGACGAATAATATGTGCCTCCTAAGTCGGATAAAGATACTCCTGTTCGTGGACTTCCGTTAGAAGATAATCCGGTACTTGATAAAGCATAGTTACCCGCAAATACTATATTGCCCGTAGTTGCCGAATGAATAGCTGTATTTAGTACAGAATTTCCACTACCTACAAGATTAAGATTTAGTAACTCAAGAGGTTTATCATATTTACAATCTAATGTAGCGTGTTCACACAGTTCCACAGTACCCGGACATACATTAGGTACTTGGTTTCGTATAGAGGCTACCATACTTTGACCATCTGAACGTTGGTCACGCCAAGACGCTATCGGCATAATCTGTACTGTTCGTGCTGTCACAGGATTGTGTACTACTATAGGATTTAACTGATATTTCTCACTATCAGCATCTCCTCGGGTATAAGCGGTCTGCATTATATAACCTGATTTTGGCTTATCCGCAGGTAATTTACCTATATGACGTACTGCTTTATCTGTCTCAAAATTAGCCTCGGTTATACCCTCTAATATAAATGGTACACCTAATTTACCGTCAGTCACATAAGGATTACCCTTTGCTGCCTCTGTTAAGTCGTCAGACTTATTATACATATGTTTATGACGCTTATCATCTATAGCTGCATTATTAGTTGTATCATAGTTATATCCCGCAACACCAAATCCACGGTGGTATTGCTCTAATTGAGCCGACCTAGCTCCTTCGGCCCCATATGCGTCTAACTTCCTAGAGTCCTTAAAGTACTTATCTAACTCAGCTTCCATAGGGTCATAATCTTCCTCTATATCAGCTTCGTACAAGACATCCACGGCAGAACGCTGTACCTGTCCGTAATTGTCTAATAACGCAGGTAAACGAATAAAATCTCCCTTTGCTATATAGACATCAGGTTTAGTTACTTTAACCTTATCTACATACGCACCGTAGTAGTCGTGGTTTGAACTGTCTTTCCATAGCACTAAGGTCTCCCAAAATGCCTCTGCTAGTCCTGTATAATACTCTCTATTATCCGCAGATAAAAGCATAGGCGTAATATTATACAACAATGTTCGTTGTACAGGCGCCCCAACTGCTGACTTATTCGTTACAGGTAACGATAAAATACGAGTAGGTGCCGTAGTGTTATGTGCTAAGTATAAGTTGATGTTTGTACCATTAACTACCTTCGCTCCTAACTTACTTCCTATAACACCGTCAGGTGCCTCTATGGCAGCAGTCTTAGTTTGAATAAACATATTAGGCGTTGCAGGTACTTCGTCAGCACGCCACTGCATACGTTTAGGTACGTCACCTGTTACACGCTCACCGGATAAATCTCCGTTGTAACCACCTATGATTATACCGTCCTGAACTGTACCCGTAGATGAGTCGGCCCAACCATTCGGTGTGAATATATTATTAGTCCATAATTCATCAAATGTGATACGAGTATCAGGTAATCGATTCTCGGCTTGCCCCGGTGTTGACGCATTTTTATAATGGTATACTATTGGCTGTAACCCATTAGGTAAATCAAGTATAAGGGCGTCAGATATAATAGTAGCCTGAACTAACTCGTCTCGTTTTGCTTGCATTAACTTAAACTCAGGAGTTTCTCTGATTTTTACACCATTATCACTCGCTGTATTTGTATATGCTCTAAGCATATCATTTGTATCGTAAGGCTGAGACTGAGCAAATCTGTCGTCATCCTTAACTGCTGTTTCTTCCCACATCTTAGACATATAATCACGGGAAGATATATCGCCTTTCTCAGCTCCCGGCATAACACCTCCGCCCGGCTCAATTAAATTCCGAGTATCAGCGTAAGGTAGATGTCTAGTTCTACTCCAATCTCGTATAGCTGGCTGATAAAGCTTGACATCTCGGGAACCTAGATAGTAAGCAACTTCAAATAACTTACCATTCTCATCAGTCTCATAAGCTTCTATCATATTCTTAGCTGAAAACGCTGTCTTACCGCCCTTCCAACCAACCGTGGAAGTATTCATTCCTTTACCTTGCCAACCCTTAACTCCGTCCTGTACTATACCTTCAAGACCCGTACTACCACTTTTTAGACTGTTTCGGTATAAACGACTTACTGAAAATCCTGAGGCGTCTACAGTACCGTCAGCTTTAACTCCGTCGTATATAAAGCCTTTGGCCCACGGTAAATCATACGCAGCCTTTCCACGCCACTCACCGTTGACATTTTCAATCCAAGAACTCTTATTTACATTATATTTGTATCCTCGTGATGTACCATCACTTAGGTTTGAACGACTTCCAAAGTTGTATTCTACATAGTCATTGGCCTTAACATTACCCTCACCCCAAGCAGATAAAAGCTCGTTGTTATAAGGGGTAGACGCCGCTGTGTTTCCTTTGTACGTCAACCTTTGGAATGTAGGACCCTTAGCTGTTAGCTTACTTCCATCAGCATTAGTCATCCAATACTTCACTCTGTTAGCCTCAGAAGACCTAGTATTGCCCCAAGTTGTACCTATACCATAGGCTATACTTCTAAAGTACTCGTTAGTAGCTTCATTTACATCCTTAGTTCCGTCAGTCTGATATCCCATATAATTAAAGATATTAGCCTGAGCTAAACTCATTGTAGGTGACGAATAGTAGGTCTGACGGGTAACACCTAGCTTAGAAGTTCCTATTAAAGCACTTAAACCTGAACCATCAGGTGTTATATCACTAGCTGCACCTTGGTCTAAGCGTAGAATAGATAAACCTATTATTTTTAAATAATCATAGTTAATACTCTGTTGCCATACGTCATTAATTTCAGGTAACTTATGACCGCACTCTGGCCCACATAATGTGTGTTTCTCTACTGTAAATGTATAAGACGCAGACCAATCATAATCTTTGTCTTTTTTAGCTGTGGCTGAACTTGAACCTGTATCAGGTACAAAAGCTGTTGAAGTATATACCGGCTTATTTACAGTAATACTTGCAGATACATCACCTACACCTGTCTTAAGTCCACCTGAACCTGTACCCGCTGTCTTTGCGTTTTCTGCTGCAACCCAAGCATTTGCTGCCGCTAAATCCGCATTGTACTGAGCTACAAAAGCATTATACTCAGCTTGACCCTCAGCCGTCTGTGCAAACCACTCTATATTATGCCCATCCGTCCACTTACCTGTAATAGAACCGGACCATGAGTTTGAATTACTATAAGACGCAGTTAATTGCTCATAAGTGTCTGGTCCCTTAGGTATATCAGGAGGAACAGCAGGTGTTCCCGGTATTGTCTTAATACTATATGTCGTACCAGCTGACTTTACCTGTATCTCATAACTTATCGTACGTAAGGTACCGTTATTAGAAGATGTCGCTTTCGCAGACTTATTAGCAGGATTGGTTACTTCATACACATCATTAGTTTTAAAAGATACTATATTGAAAGACTCTCCTGCTACAACATCACCTTCAAACCTAAATAAATTATTCGGTGGGGTTATATCAAGTCTACCTTTGTCTGCGGTTAAAAGTGGATAACCTACAATGTTATCTTGTAACTCATCCTTAGTATAAGTAAATTCTCCAACTTCACCATCTCCAAACCTACGAGTAATACCGTCTGAACCGGCCTTAAAGCCCGGAGAAGTCTTGAAGTAAGTAACCATATCGTCTATCCACTGCTTAACTGTATCATCCATACAGTCATTAAAAGCAGCAACGTCACTTTTCCTAGGTACAGCCCACGCCCAACTGACAGGACTATCGTGTGTTGTGTTTGGTACACGCTCCACAGTAGCAGAACCTACCAAAGGCATACCATTACCCTTAGCCGCCTCAGCCGCTGTTAATTGAGAACCTGAACCGTTAGAACCCTGAGGTGAAGCTGGGGCTCTTGGAGGGAAACTACTATCACTTCCTTTACCATTACCATAAGGGTATGGATATGTTCCGCCATCGTGGTCGGATATGACTAGTTTACCGTCCACACCATCGTTATGAATAGTACCCTTAATTTCTAAGGTATATGTTCCACCATCATGTGGATTAATGGATTTACCTCCATTACTGGTCTTAACCGTGGCTGTTACTCCTGACTTTAATCCCTTAGGCTGAGGGACTGCGTGACTACCCCATACTGTATCGTCAGGTATATCTCCACCCGCACCCGAAGCAGATGCGTAGTTGAACTGACTATCTACACCGTCAAAATGGGTTCTATAAGTACGCACAGCAGTTTCATTAGGAACATACTGTACTGCAATATCTACTATAAATTCAGAACCACCTATCGCCAAATAAAGCTTCTCGGTAGTTGGTACGCCCGCCATAGCTTCATAATCCTCTGTTATTATAGAACTTCCATTAGACTTATTTGAAGCTGTAACACCTAACTGGGTGTCCATAGGTGAACGACCATCACCTAAACCTGTGCTGTCGTGTGGCTCATTGTTACTTGATACACCCCAATTCTTTAACTCCGCATATGCCTCAGGGGAACTCGAATAAACAGCATATGGCATACTCTCTTTAATTAGTTCATAATCAACGTCAAGTACCTCAGGGTCTTTCTTATACTTAAAAGACGCTGAGTTAGCTGTAGGTGCATAATCCTCAGTTTGTGTACTAATACTTAACACATAAGGTGACTTTTTATCNGGATTGCTNTTAGCATACTTCTCCACGGAAGCACCTGTTTTACCTGAGTAATCCCACATAACAGGCTCTTTTTCGCCTGTTTCCTTATCCTNGGTAACGACTTTAAACTGAGTGTCTGCCCGATAAAGCACTTTTAAGGAAAAATCATACCCCGGATAATATATCTTCTTTGTGTTATTCTCTCCGTCTACAATAATATAATCCGTAGGTTGAGTAGTTACACTCCATTGTTTAGACCTATAAAACTCGTCATCTGTTTTAGGAAACATTAAGCAGTCATGATTGGTAAATAAAGCTTCATAGGTTGCAATAGATATCTTAGACCATCCCTTATCAGAATCAAAATCAGCCTTAGGTACTGTCAAAGTCCCTAAACTAGTCTTAATAGCAGGTAATACATCTGATTGACCTTCGTCAACCCCTATTCCCGGGGTCCTGATTGTTTGGGCTTTACCCGCACCCGCAAGCCATAAAGTATTTAAGCGATAACGAGTAACCTCACGTGTAACATAAGTACGCACATACAACTCACCGCCCTCAAACTTTTCCTTGTACCTAAGCCAATCCAAAGTCCTTTTTAACAACTGTTTATCATAGGTTACAGTTCTATATGTTTTTGCCTTAGTCTCAGGTGCTATAGCGTTACCTAAACTATAAGTAATCTTTATATTTTGATTAAGACCTGTTGGATTAGGCTCAACTTTTTTACTATTAGGAGTAGCTCCTATACGCTGTACAGACGGGAAAACACTAGGAGATTTCGAACCCTGAGCGTATAAAAATATAACAGATTGTCCGCCAACCATATCCAATGTCTTAGAACCGTCAAAACCAGCATAATGATGATTACGTGAAGCGTTCCAAACTCCTTTTAATCCCGGTGAAATCTTTTGAGTTTCGCCTACACCTACTATTTTACCGTTATTATCTCGTATTACACTACGCCCTAAAGAAGACGCAACCGCACCAAATCCGGATAAAGCTGGATGCCACACAGAGGCATATGATATATCTATCTTAGTATCATCTACCATACTCCAAGTTGAAAAATCCTTTGGAAAAGACTTATCTAATAAAGATAATCTGACTGCAATACGGTCTGTCGAAGCACGAGACTCATTCTGTAAAGCCCATTTTTGATAAGTTCTACTTTCAGTGGCTATAGGCGTTACGTGATAGTCATTATAAATAGGGCTTAAGCTTCGCCAATCTCTCTTAGGTGCTGTTTTAGGATAATACGCACGTCTATACATACCCCAGTTATCAGTATATGTAACTACAGTACCCTTAGACGCTTGACCGGCCGCAGTATAACATTGGGTAGACCAAGTATCAAATACTATAGATTTGGACTGAACTAACGCTGTTGGTTCCTTAGCAAAAGCACCCGGTTTACCAAAACAAGTTTTCGCTGCCTCGAGATAATGTTCAGCTATCTTCGTTTTACCATTAACCTCAGCCATAAGAGCCAACGAAATTAAAGTATCAAAATAAGCCGCAGCTTGACTCCTAATCCGTGGGTCAGTGTACCAATCCAAGGGTCTTTCTATATCATCTCCAACTTTTTCATACAACTCATCTCCGATAAAAATATTGTCAGCACTTAGACGGTCGTCGCCCTCAAATATATCTCTCCAACGTTCAATAGGTGCACTATTAGGTACACCGTCAGCTGTTGCGTCAGCTCCCGCAGATATATACGCCCATATATGATAAGCACGGTCTTTCGTTTTCTTTTCCTTTTTCGCTTTATTATACGTGCTTTCAATAAACTCATAAGGTGTCTGCTTATGAACGCCATCTTTTTCGAAATATTCTTCTAAATATGTCTGTATTTGTTGTTTTAAAACACCCTTACCTTTTATCTCGCCATTATAATCTTCCCAACCGGTTAGATTTTTAGGCCATCCAGTTTTTAGATAGTTACTGTATAACCTAGACTTTAAGCCATGTGGGTCATACCCCATTCTATGTTCTTGGAAATAAGCATTAGACTTAGACATAGAGTTGTCAGCAGACATAGTTACACCACCACCCGGCCCTACGCCGCCTCCCCAAAATACGTCTCGACCCATAAGCATTAGCGACTCAGATACTCCCTCAGCTCCCCAAGCGACTTGTGTACGCTTGAATATCTGTGCATAAGCTTTGGATACAGACATATCACGATAAGCTTTATTGAATGTATTAGCATAATCTCTGCTTATATAAGTTTTACCCGGCTGACTTTGAACACTCGCTGTAAGCTCAGCTCGGTCTAACACAAACTCTCCCCGTGTTCCATCAGCTAAAAATACCGCCAAATTCTGCTTTAATGAAGTAAGATAATACTTAACTACTTCCGCTTTATGTCCTGTGGAGGTATGGCTACCATTATCACCAGCAAAAGCTGGCGTTACTGACTGACTTAAGGTACAAGCCAATAAAAGCAACGTGATTAATACTTTTAATTTGTTCCTAAACGCACGTGCAAGCATATAAATATCCCTCCTCTATATCATTTATAAAACAAATGAAGCGTGATTAATTTTATAGCATCACGCTCATCGGCCTGCGAACAACTTATTTTGGTTTACCTTGTACATTATCTTCACTAAACATTTGATAAACATTGTTATCTATTCGACGTTCGGCCTCATACGGATTAGTGCGATTATCAGATTGCCTATCAAGTAATAACTTAGTGGAATCAAGTAACATCCTTTGTTTACCTTTACCTACACGCTCCCTCGAACTTCGCCCATCCGTCTTATATCCTAATCCTTGTATTTGTTCCTTACTATATTCAGGTTTCTTTGTCCTCTTGAATATATTAAACATATAGTATTACCCCCTATTCAACTATAAGTAAACGCCACCCTTTTTCAATACCAATAAAGCATTTGGTAACTGTGTGTAACGGGTTAAGTAAACTACAATTCCCTTTGCCATATTTTTACCCGTAGAACAATTCGTATACCAAGAACCGTCGTCCCTTCGTAATCGGATTATTCTCATAGCCTTACCGTATCCATTGGTAGTGTAGGATATCTCCACTAACGCTACACCCTGTGCGTTATGTATAGTGATATAAGGACGGGCGTGGCTATCTGTACCTTTCTTCATAGTTAAAGCTGTAGCTTGCTCAACATCTCTCTCTAAAGCAGTTAAAAATGAATTGAAACGCAATATGTCACCCCCGTCCTTTCTCTAATTTTACTCGGTGCTTACCTCAGCGAGTTCCTTACTGTTTAAATTCTCACTAGGCTTATAACGACCCACGGAATTAGTAGGAAATAACTCACGAGCTTTCTTATTATCTATCTTACGTTGCACATAACCGTCTCGAATTATCTGACCTAACACAACAACACGCTTGAATTTAAGTTGGTCATCTTCGTAAACAGCTCGGTCTTCTGCTGACATAGCTGCAAGTTCCTCAGGTGCCTTGGTAACAGGTACTACAAGCTGACCGTTTCCGAATAAATGCACTAATCTGTGACATAATACACATAAAGTCACTCCATTCGCTACGCTGTCCTCACCTCCGAGAGCCACGGGTAGTGCATGATGGTAGTCTAGCGAATCTACATAACTTTCTCCACCTCGTTTACAGCATTGACAAGTATAATTATCCCTAGCTAAAGTGGCCTTTTTAATGGTTGGGTCTATACGTTCTCGCTTACCTACCTTCTGTTTATTAGGCTTAAACCCCTCTGTAGCGTCTGATTCAGCTACCATTTCGTCTAAACTCTTTTCTTCTATACCTTCTTCTAATTCCTCGGCATTAAATATTTGACGCCTCGGTGTATTATCGTCGTCTATACCTTGACGCTCCCCGGCCTCGGATAAACCTGTACCTGCGTCAAAGGCTTTCTCCGCTTGTAGACGAAGTTTCTCAGCCTTAGTTTCTTTCTTACGACGACTTTCTAACTTCTTAAAAGCTGCTCCTATACTTAACTCGTCAGCAAAGAACTTCTCCATAATATCCATATCATTATCAGCTTTTAAATCCTGTAATTTCGCTACGTCTCCATTCTCAAGCTGTAATAAATATTCTATATTGTTGTAATCATGTATGTCTCTCTCGGTAATTAAATAATCTACATAATCAGAAATCTCTTTGTTGGTATAAGGTTGTGTCTGATTATATACCGTAGCCATAACGGGTATTTCCGAAGTTTTAATACTCTTACCCACGATACAAGGTACTTTTTTCATACCTACCTCAATACAAGCATTAAGACGTCGTAATCCGTGTACAAGTACATAACTTCCCTCTCCAATAGGTGCTACCGTAATAGGTTCTAATAAACCTAATTCTCTAACGGACCTAATAAGACCACTTGCGTCTCCCGTTTTTCGTATTCGTTTCGTAACAGATATATCCTCAGGGTCGATATATTGAATATCAAACACCCCATTCTCAGACTTAAAATCACTCGTAATTAGACCCTCGGTATTATTTACTGCGTCACTCATTAACTAAACACTCCTTCCATACTTTTAACGAAAAGCTGTTATTAAATTTATATTAAGCTTATACGACTATAGGCCTGTATTTAATCTGGTACTATATAAGTTCCTTGAGTTTTTGTGAACTTAGGTATGATTTTGTCTACCTTCTGCAAAAGAGAAGTACTTTGCAAGAGAGGTTCATAAAGAGTAGGTACAAATGTCTTTAACCCCGATAAAAGTATATAAGTCACTAGCAAAATAGTAATGCCTGACTTAATAGCACGAGTAACCCTATTAGTTCTTCGCTTAGCCGGAATACGCTGCTTACACATTGGACAAACAGCCGGTTGATTAGGCTGTTGATTAGGTTGTTGATTAGGTTGTCGTACAGGTTGTTGAGTAGGTTGTCGTACAGGTTGTTGAGTAGGTTGTCGTACAGGTTGTTGGTTAGTGTTACCTCGATTCATAGGTTGTTGGTTGGTATTACCTTGTTTCGTTCCTTGTTTGGACATTTATACTTTCCTCCTCTCTTTATAATGAAACAGACGTAGGCCCAAAAGAAAAAGCGTAAGCAAGAATGATTATCTGCTTACGCTTTTTAGTTTATATCAATCCTCTATACTTCTCGAATAAAACCTGTAACTTCTCGTCGACCTTCTCACTGATAGCTCTACGCCCACCTCCGAACCTCCTGACAGGTGGTAGGATAGCGTCGTAGCGTCTGCCTGTGTTGCTGAAATTATTGTGCTTTAATGCGTACTTTACATAGTCTAAGGTCAGCTCAGCACTCACATTGGTATCTTTGATTAGCTGCTCCACGTCCTTTTTAAGTGACTCTCTTATAAACTCGTTCCACTTCTTAGATTGCTCGTCAGGTTTATAGTTTACTTTCTCTATAAACTCTAAGATTAAGTCCTTCTTGCTTCGTAGCGAAGGGCTACTGTCTATGCTTCTTGTTATGTCGGCTAGGAGTTCCTTATCCTCTGAGTTCTTATCGTGATACTTCTGTATCTGCATTAAAACATAATCTACATTTACCTCATCTCGCTGGACTAACTCCACCTCGACTACCACATCTTGAAGTATGCTCTCTTGCTCGGCTTTACTTAGTTTCCTTACTCCGTCGTAAGTGTCGTTGTGGATACTCTTGTAGTCTTGAAGCTCTGCTACGGTGAGTAAATCCTTGNCTCTGAACTCTCTGAATGTCCTAAGTAAGTTCCGAAGATACAGTATTCTTCCAAAGGTGAACAGGAAATCCCGCTTCTTTTCGTTGGTATCCAAGGACTTTCCTAATGGGTACTCACGCTTTAACTTCTCTACATAGGCTTTATACCCGATAAAACCACTCTGCTTATCGCCATAATAGTAGTACTTGAAGTCTTTAAGGATTACGATACCTTGTAAGTCTGCGTCACCGTACATTGAAATGGCTGCGTCTACTGCCTCTTTTAAGTTCCTGAAACAGACTATATTTCCATATACTTTGGCTCTGTCGTATAACCTGTTGGTTCTGGAAAATGCCTGCATTAGCCCGTGGTAGCGTAGGTTCTTATCCACCCACAAAGTGTTGAGTGTTGGTGCGTCAAAGCCAGTTAAAAACATATTAACGACTATCAGTAAGTCTATTTGCCCTTTCTTCACTCGGTCAGATATGTCCTTATAGTAGTTCTCGAATGAACCTGTCTGTGTGCTGAAATTAGTCTTGAACATATTGTTATACTGCTTGATTGCTTGGTCTAAGAAGTCCCTTGAAGGTGCGTCTAAGTTAAGCGTGTCGTCTAAACTTTCGTCAGATAAAAGCCCCGTAGGGTCGTCCTCGTTAGGTGCATAGCTGTATATTATCGCTACTTTCAAGTTGTGTGGGTTGTGTTCGGCTAAACGCCTTTGAAACTCTGTGTAGTATGTCTTAGCAGCGTTTATAGAAGAAGTCGCCAGTATGGAATTAAAACCTCCTGAGGTCGTCCGTAGGGTCTGGTTTGCGTAGTTGTCTAAGATATACTCAACTACTCCTGCTATTCTCTCAGGGGATTCTAGTGCTCCTTGGGCGTCTATATCCTTTACCTTCGTGTCTTTAAGTGTATTATTGACCTTTAATGTGTTTACATAGTCCACTCTGAAAGGCAATACATTCTCGTCATTGATTGCATTTATTATTGTGTACTCGTGCAGTCTATCCCCGAACCGTTGTGCTGTTGTTCTAAGGTAGTGCCGTGAGTGTAATTTATCCGAATCGGCTTTTGAAGATTCCTTAGGTGTTGTCGCCTGCCCTGAGTTTATTGCGATTATAGGTGTGCCAGTAAATCCGAATAAATAGTACTTCTTGAATGAAGTCACTATCTGGTCGTGCATTGTTCCAAACTGGGAACGGTGACACTCGTCAAAGACTAACACTATATG
>JGI24710J26742_10000355_pt1 | contig 42221 bp, 41 predicted proteins | sample BioPla2DNA2_FD_26742 | JGI IMG/M metagenome (IMG submission 26742)
TCTTCAGGAGCGGTGTACGCGGCCCGTACGCACCGTTCTGTGAGAGGAAAGCCGCTAGGCTGATCACCTAGCGGCTACCTACTCGATGTATGGTGCGGCGCCTAGATAACCGCCATGATGATGAAGTTGAGGATGAACAGTATCGTGGAGACGGCCAATATGGGATGGATCTCCCTGGCTTCGCCCTTCACCAATTTGATCAAGGTGTAGGTGATAAAGCCCCCGGCAATTCCGTAGGAGATGCTGTAGCAGAGGGCCATGAACACACCGGCGAAGAAGGCAGGTACCGCCTCTTCGAAGTTGGTCCACTTCACTTCCGCAAAGGAAGCCAGCATCATGATCCCCACGATGATCAAAGCCGGCGCCGTGGCCGCGGAGGGAATGGCGCTGATGGCCGGGGCAAAAAAGGCGCTCAGGAAGAAGAGGACGGCCACAACAACGCTGGTGAGGCCGGTTCTTCCGCCGGCACCGATGCCCGCCGCGCTTTCCACGTAGGTGGTGGTGTTGGAAGTTCCAAACAGGGCACCGATGGAAGTGGCTGTGGCATCGGCAAAGAGGGCCCGGTCCATCTTGGACTTAAAGCCGGAGCTGGTCTCCAGGGCCTTCATATCCTCAGCGGAGAAGATGCCAGCCCTCCGCCCTGTGCCGATGAAGGTGCCGATGGTGTCAAAGGTGTCGGACAAACTGAAGGCAAAGATGGTCATGAGAACCAAAGGCAGCTTGCTGGGATCGCTGAACAGGGAGAGCAGCCCCGGATTGCCGAAGGCGGCTCCGAAGGTTGTGCCCAGCTCCGAAAAGGCCTGGGACAGGCTGACCGTCTGGCCCACCTGGGTTACGCCAAAGGGGATGCCCAAAAGCGTGGTGATGATAATCCCGATGAAGATGGCGCCCCGCACGCCCCTGATCAGCATGATGATGGTGATGGCCAGGCCAAAGAGGGTGAGCAGCACCGAAGCGTTGTTTAGGGGTACCAGTTCAGGTATGCCGGCTGCGAAGCTCAACAGCCCCGCGTTTTGCAGGCCGATGTAGGCGATGAAGATACCGATACCGCCGCCGATGGCGTTTTGCAGCCCTTCGGGGATGCAGCGGATGATCAGCTTGCGGATCCTGGTTACGGTGATGAAGATGTTGATCAGCCCGCAGATAAAGACCATGGCCAAGGCTTCCTGCCAGGTAAAGCCGAGGCTGAACACTACGGTGAACGTGAAGAAAGCGTTGAGCCCCATCCCCGGCGCCTGGGCGTAGGGGACGTTGGCAAACAGGCCCATAACTAAAGTGCCGATGATGGCCGCAGCAATGGTGGCCAAAAAGACTGCTCCCCAGGGCATGCCCGTCTGGGACAGGATGTCCGGATTAACCATGATGATGTAGGCCATGGCAAAGAACGTGGTTAATCCCGCCAGAATCTCAGTGCGAACATTAGTGCCGTTTTCCTTCAGCTTGAAAAAACTCTCCATTGACTTCTCATTCCTCCGCCTCTAGATTGGATTTGCCTTTATCTTATGGAAAGGGTGAACCTTTCCATACAGCCCTGGAAAAACAAAAAAACTCATCGAGTGCTCGACAAGCTGCAGGAAAGATCAGCAAGGGGAAAGCCCTTACTGACAAGCGCTTATAGGTCACTCATAGCGTAGGCGGTATAGGCCGCCACGTAGAAACTCCTGCACCAAATTTGCAGGCTTATATGAGTTATGTGCAATGATAGTTCTAAAATATCACAGGTCTTGTCCCCTGTAAAGAAGAGTTCTCCATCCCCGGTGAAAAACCTGCCGGATAGCCTTAAGAACTTGTTAAGAGGAAGGAATGGAGGGGGTGGAGAATAGGATAGGAAACACCTTGAGGGGGGCAAGGCCATGAAATTCGGGTATTTTGACGATGCGCAGCGGGAGTATGTGATCACAACTCCCTTAACTCCCTATCCCTGGATCAACTACCTGGGCTGTGAGGACTTTTTCAGCCTGATCTCCCATACCGGCGGCGGCTATTCCTTCTACCGGGATGCGCGCCTGAGGCGCCTGACCCGCTACCGGTACAACAACATACCCCTAGATGAGGGCGGCCGCTGCTTTTACATCAAAGACGGGGAAGATATCTGGTCACCCAGCTTTAGACCCATGAAAAAAGAGCTCTCCTTTTACGAGTGCCGCCACGGCCTGGGTTACACCAAGATCACTGGGGTGAGGGGCGATATCCGGGCCGAGCAGCTCTTTTTTGTGCCCCTGGATGCCAATTGCGAAGTGATCCAGCTTCGCCTGAGCAATGAAAGCGGGGAAGTTAAGGAGCTTGCCCTTTTTTCCTTCCTGGAGTTTTGCCTCTGGGATGCCTGGGACGATCAGACCAACTTCCAGCGCAACCTTTCCACCGGGGAGGTGGAAGTGGAAGGCTCCGCCATCTACCACAAAACCGAATACCGGGAGCGGCGGAACCACTATGCCTTTTTCTCGGTAAATGCGGAGCTGGCTGGCTTTGACACCGACCGGGAAAGCTTTTTGGGCCTCTACAGGGGCCTGCACGAACCCCAGGTGGTGCTGGAGGGCAGGTCCCGCAATTCTCTTGCCAGCGGCTGGGCACCCATCGCCTCCCACCACCTCAGGCTGAACCTATCTCCCGGTGAAAGCAAAACCTATATCTTCCTCCTGGGCTATGTGGAAAACCCCAAGGAGGAAAAATGGGCCGCGCCCGGGGTGATCAATAAGGAGCGGGCGCATCGGATGCAGGCCCGCTTTGAGCGGGAAGAGCAGGTTGCGGAGGCTTTTCAGGAGCTTAAGGCCTACTGGGACGGGCTTTTAGGGAAATACCAGGTGGAAAGCGGCGAGGAAAAGCTGGACAGGATGGTCAATATCTGGAACCCCTACCAGTGCATGGTCACCTTTAACCTTTCCCGCAGCGCCTCCTATTTTGAATCGGGCATCGGCCGGGGGATCGGCTTTCGCGATTCCAACCAGGATCTTTTGGGCTTTGTGCACCAGGTGCCGGAGCGGGCCAGACAGAGAATTCTCGATCTGGCCTCCACCCAGTTNCCCGATGGCAGCGCCTACCACCAGTACCAGCCCCTGACCAAGCGGGGCAACCACGCCATCGGCTCCGGCTTCAACGACGATCCCCTCTGGCTGATTGTGGGCACCGCCGCCTACATCAAGGAAACGGGTGACTTTTCGATCCTGGATGAAGAAGTGCCCTTCGACAGCGATCCCGAAAACGCCGCGAGTCTCTTCGAGCATCTGAAGCGCTCCTTTTACCATACGGTGAACAACCTAGGTCCCCACGGTCTGCCCCTGATCGGAAGGGCGGACTGGAACGACTGCCTGAACCTCAACTGCTTTTCCCAAGAGCCCGGGGAATCCTTCCAGACCACCGGGCCCTCGGAAGGTCCGGTGGCGGAGTCGGTCTTCATCGCCGCGCTCTTTGTCTATGCCGCCGCGGACTTCATCGAGCTCTGCCGAAGGCGCGGTTTGGCAGAGGAGGCGGAGGAAGCTGCCCGGCACCGGGAGCGGATGGTCCAGGCCGTTTTAGAGCACGGCTGGGATGGGGAGTGGTTCCTCCGGGCGTACGATGCCTTTGGGGAAAAGGTGGGAAGCAGAGAGTGCCAAGAAGGCCAGATCTTCATCGAACCCCAGGGCTTTTGCGTGATGGCCGGGATCGGTGTGGAGGGCGGCCTAGCCCAGAAGGCCCTTGATTCAGTGGCGAGGCTCTTGGAAACCGAGCACGGGATCATCCTGCAAACCCCCGCCTATTCCCGCTACTACCTGAACCTGGGGGAGATCTCTTCCTACCCGCCGGGCTACAAAGAAAACGCGGGCATCTTCTGTCACAATAATCCCTGGGTGATGATCGCGGAAACGGTGATCGGCCGGGGCGGGCGCGCCTTTGAGCTGTACAAAAAGATCTGCCCCGCCTACCGGGAGGAAATCTCCGAGCTGCATCGGCTGGAGCCCTACGTCTACGCCCAGATGATCGCAGGGCGGGATGCCCCCAACCACGGCCAGGCCAAAAACTCCTGGCTCACGGGCACGGCTGCCTGGAACTACGCGGCCATCTCCCAGGCTATCCTGGGCATCAAACCGGACTACGATGGACTGCGCATCGACCCCTGCATCCCCCCGGAGTGGGAAGGCTACAAGGTGCGCCGGGAGTTTAGGGGCGCAGTTTACCATATCACCGTGCGCAATCCCCACGGGGTGAGCAGGGGTGTGGCCCAAATCACGGTGGATGGCCGGGAAATTGAGGGTAACCTTGTGCCCGCCTTTCCCGGCGGGGAGCATCAGGTGGAAGTGGTTTTGGGTTGAGCGGGCTTCCCATCGGGTGGAAATTGCCCCCGGACCTGGGGAGGATGCTGGGGGTTGATGTGGAACTAAGGGAAGAGGGTAAGAGCTTAGTTTGCTGTTGAGAGGAGCTGCGCGATGGCGGGGAAGATCCTGATCTTAGGAGAGTGTCTGGAGGAGGTAAAAAGGGCCGGTGTGCTGGGAGGTTACCCGGTTTTGGCCTGCAGCAGCTGGGCTGAAGCCGCTTCTCAGCTCCAGACCCACTCCGACATCCAGCTGATTGTCCTCTGCCGGGAGCAGCGGGACCAGGACAGCTTTGACCTGGTCAGGCAGCTGGAGGCTGCCCAGCCGGGGCGGAAGATCCCCATTGTGATCGCCTATGACGAGGAAGGTCTGCTGCAGGTGCTCACCAGCGCCAGTTCCCACCACGCGGGGTTGCTCCACGCCATCTTCAACCAGAGCTCCCTGGGAATTGCCGTGGGTCTGGCCCTGGAGCCGGGGGAGTATGGGGGCGGGTTATATCCCATGGTCAATGACGCCTTCCTCAGGATCACCGGCCGTACCCGCGGGGAGCTTGTGGAGCTGGGCTGGGAGCAGATCGTCCATCCCCAGGATGCGCTTGTAGCCAGGGAGCAGCGGCAGCTTTTGGAAAAGGGAGCCATCTCCAGCTACAGCCTGGAGCAGCGCCTGCTGCGCCCCGATGGAACAGAGGTCTGGGTAGAGCTCACCGCCGCCCCCTTTGAACAGCCGGGGGTGGAGCGCCCCCGGATCATCTACATGATCAAGGACATCTCCGACCGCAAGGCGGTGGAAGGGCGCCTTTCGGAAAGCGAGCGCAGCAAGGCGGTCCTGTTGAAGAACCTGCCGGGCATGGCTTACCGCTGCCTGGTGGACCGGGATTGGACCATGCAGTTTGTCTCCGAGGGCTGCGAGGAGCTCACCGGCTACACGGCAGAGAGCCTCCTCGATAGCCGCGATCTTTCCTTCAACGATCTCATCGCCCCTGAATACCGGGAGGTGCTCTGGCAGAAGTGGCATGAAGTCCTCCCCGAGCGGCGCTCCTTTGAGTTTGAATACGAGATCATCACCGCCAGCGGGGAGCGCAAATGGGTTTTGGAGATGGGGCAGGGGGTGTATAACGACGCGGGGGAAGTGGAGGCCCTAGAGGGCATCATCATCGATATTACCCAGCGTAAGGAGAGCGAGCTGCAGCTTAAGCGCATCAGCGAGCTGGATCTGCTCACGGGCCTTCCCAACCGCCGGGCCCTGCGGGCGGTGATGGCCGCGGACAGCGAAAGTGGGCACTATCCTAAGCGGGCTGTGGTCTTGTTCAATCTGCGCCGGATCAACACCATCAACGCCATTTACGGATTTGGTTTCTGCGAGTTTTTGCTGCGGGCGGTGGCCCAGCGCCTTGCGGCCCATACCACAGCCACCCGCCGTTTGTATCTGGCTGCCTACGGGCGCTTCGCCTTTTACATCCAAGAAGCCCTCACTAGGGAAGAGCTCATCCAGTTCTGCACCGAAGTGGTGGAGACCCTAAAGGAGATCGATATTGTCAACACCTACGGCTGCGGAATCGGCATCCGCCAGCTGGAGGGGGAAGTGCTGGAACCGGAAGACTGCATCCATGATGCCGCCATCGCCGCGCAGCGGGCCGACCGCAGCCGGCCCTTTGCCTACCGCTTCTTCGATCAAGATCTGGCCGCGGAGCTGAACCGGCTGAGTGAGATCGAAGAGCTGCTCTTCCGGGTGGCCTACGGGGAGTGGGAAGAGGCACTCTTTTTAGAATACCAGCCCATCATCGATGCGGCCACGGGGCGCATCTACGCCTTTGAGGCCTTGGCCCGGCTGGACGGCGGTCCTTTAGGTGTGATTCCCCCTGGGGAGTTTATCCCCCTCGCGGAAGAGAACCAGCTCATTGTGCCCTTAGGCAAGATCATCGCCCGCAAGGCCCTGGGCTTTCTCCGCAGCCTGGCGGAGCTGGGCTATAGAGGTTTTCGCATTTCCATCAACGTCTCCGCCATCCAGCTGGCCCAGGATGGTTTTGAGGAGGAGGTCTTTGCCCTGATCGAGGAAGCGGGTATCCAGCCGGAGCAGCTCTGCCTGGAGATCACCGAATCGGTCTTTGCCCAAAACTACGCCTCCCTCAACGAGAAGCTGGCCAGGTTCAGGCAGGCGGGGATCGTTGTGGCCATCGACGATTTCGGCACTGGTTATTCCTCTTTAGCCCGGGAGCAGGAGCTCAACGTGAACTGCCTGAAGATCCACAAGGCCTTCATCGACCGGGTCACGGAGGTGAGCGAAGATCAGGTGATCGCCGGGGACATCATCTCCATGGCCCACCGCCTGGGCCACCTGGTGGTGGCGGAAGGGGTGGAGCAGGAAGCCCAGAAGGAGTACCTGGTTAAGCACGGCTGCGATTTCCTCCAGGGGTTCCTCTTTTCCCGGCCGGTGGGGGAAGCGGAGGCGGTGGCTTTACTGGCGCGCCTGAACCGCTAGGGCCGGGCAGGAGTTGACTGGTGGGTGCCGAAGGTAGTTGGGGCGTTATTGACGCGCGCTTTTTCTTAAGGAGGGGTTTTGTGGAACCGATCAAGGAATTCGCCCTCACCTATCTGGGCAGGGCAGTCTTGGGAGTTGCCATCTGGATTATCGGGAGGAAACTGATTGGGCTGGTGCTGACGCTCCTGGAGCGGCGCTTGGCCAAGGTGCACATTGATGAATCTTTACGTACTTTCCTTGGCACCATGGCCCAGGTGGCCCTGCAGGTCCTGCTGGTCATTACGGTGGCCGCCACCTTTGGCATTGAGATCACCACCTTCGCGGCCATTGTGGGCGCGGCCTCCCTGGCGGTGGGCCTGGCCTTCCAGGGCAGCCTGGCCAACTTCGCCGGTGGGGTTTTGATCCTGCTGCTAAAACCCTTTAAAGTGGGGGATTATATTGAAGCGGCGGGCTACAGCGGCACGGTGCGGGAGATCCAGGTTTTCCACACCGTTTTGCAGACCCCGGATAACCAAAAGGTGATCATCCCCAATTCAGATCTATCCAACGCCAGCGCGATCAACTACTCGGCCTACGACACCCGCCGGGCCACAGTCAAAGTGCCCATCTCTTTTGACTCCGACTTTAAGCGGGCTAAAGAGGTGGTGCGCCAGGTGGCGGAAAACCATCCCCTGATCCTCCAGGAACCGGCCCCCGCGGTGGTCATGGGGGAACTGGGGGATCACGGGCCTGTTCTTTACGCCCGGGTGTGGGCGCAGCGCTCCGATTACTGGTCCATGTACTTTGACTTCCTGGAACAGGTGAAAGATGCCTTAGAGGAGGCGGATATCGAGATCCCCTACAACCAGCTGGATGTGCACGTTAAAACCCAGGCTTAAGCCTAATCGTCATCATCTTCAGCGGGGTCCCCATCAACTTCCAGCTCGATCCGGCGCGCATAGCCATCCTTCAGCTCATACTCTAACTCAAACTCTTTAACCTCCAGCTCATCGAGGTCTAAATGCTCCAGGGCCGCCTGGATGATGGCCAAGGGCCGTCCTTCCTCCAGGTGAGGCAGCGCTTCCACAAAGAGCCGCACTGCTTCCTCTGGGTCAGCACCCCGGGTGCTGAAGGCTCGGCCTCCGCTGGAGTAGCTCATCTCCAGCTCCTCCGGGGCCCGGAGTTCGATTTCCAGTTCTAGGCTCTCCACCGTTTCCAGGGAGTTCTCCGCCGCGGTGACCTGGGACTGCAGCAGTTCCGGCTGGGCCGCCTGCCGGCGCAGCCCCTGCACCGCCGCGGCCGCGAGCAAGATCACAAAGACCAGGAGTGGAATGCAGCGTTTGATGTTCATGGCTTACCCCTTCCCCTTATTTACTAAAAAGTCTGCCCCAATTCCCCTCCGCAGTTGCATTCTGCCCCGGAGCTGCCGGGGACAGCACTTATCATCGTTGTTGGAAAGGTAGGGTAGTTCGTTGAACATCCTCGTTGGTTATCTTAAGAATAATACGCAAGCGGTACTTCCCATCGCCCTCATCGTTTTGGCTTTACACTTCACCTTAGTGCCCCTGGCCTTTCCAGTGGTGGTCAGGTTCCTGGTGGGTGCCGTCGCTTTGATTGTGGGCCTTTCCATCTTCTTCGTGGGGGTGGATATCGGCATCTCACCCTTTGGCCAGGTGACCGGAACTTCCCTGGTGAAAACGGACAAGCTCTGGCTGTTCCTTTTGGCCGGCGGCCTTTTGGGGTTTTTCGTCTCCGTGGCCGAGCCGGGGCTGGTGGTTTTGGTCAACCAGATTGAGTTCGTCACCGCAGGCGGCATTGCCGCCCGTACTTTGCTGGCGGTGATCCCCACGGGCTTTGGCCTCATGATTGCCCTGGGCTTTGCCCGGGTATTCCTGCATGTACCCATGCGCAGTTTTTTCACCGTCGGCTACGGACTCATTTTGGTTTTAGCCTGGATCACCTCCCGCACCTCGCCGGAGTTTTTGGCCATCGCCTTTGACTCCTCCGGCTCGGTCACCGGGATCTTGGTTGTACCCTTCATCATGGCCTTGGCGGTGGGCATCTCCAGGCTGCGCAAAGACAGCAAGCAGGCCGAGGAAGACAGCTTTGGCCTGGTGGGCGCGGGTGCAGTTGGACCTATTCTCGCCGTGATGCTCATGAACCTGATCAGGCCCATTAAGGAATACCCCTTGATCAGTTTGGAGCCTGTCCAGGCGGAGGTGGGCCCGGTCATGGGCCAGTTTTGGGGAGTTTTGCCCGGGGCTATCCGGGACAGCGTCATCGCCCTTTTGCCCCTGGCCATCTCTTTCCTCTTGCTGCAGAGATTTCTCCTGAAGCTGGAGAAGAGGCAGTTTCGGCGCATGGCCAAGGGCTTTGCCTACACCCTCGTGGGGACGCTCCTCTTCTTTTTGGGGGTGAACGGCGGCTTTATGGAGGTGGGGAGCCAACTGGGGTACCTTTTGGCCTCCCTAGATAACAAGCTTTGGCTTTTGCTCACTTCCTTTGTCCTGGGTTTTGTGACCATCGTGGCTGAACCTTCCGTGTATGTACTCACCCGCCAGATTGAAGATGTGACCAGCGGTTACGTGAAGCGTTCCGCGGTGGTGGGGGCCCTGGCCCTGGGGGTGGGGACAGCGATTTTGCTCTCCTCCATCCGCATCTTGGTCCCCGGGCTCACCCTCTGGCACATTCTCCTGCCCGGCTATCTAGCCGCCCTGGTTTTGGCCCGTTTTGTCCCCAAGCTTTTTGTGGGCATCGGCTTTGATGCGGGCAGCGTGGCCACGGGGCCCCTGACCACCACCTTCATCCTGGCCTTCGCCCAGGGAGCCGCGGGGGCCTTTGAGGGGGCGGACCTTCTCCGGGACGGGCTGGGCATGATCGCCCTTGTGGCCATGGCGGGGATTGTCACCCTCCTGGCCTTGGGCGCGGTCTTCCGGGTGAAGTCTAGGTAACAAGGAGTTGAGGTGGATGCAGCAGACCAGGTCTGGGGAGCAGGAGTACGAACTGCTTTGCGTGATCGTGGATTTTGGCCTGGGGAGCAAAGTGGTGAGCATGGCCAAGAAAAACGGGATCAGCGGCGGCACCATCGCCCTGGGGCGGGGCACGGTGAGCGGACGTTTGGCAGAGCTTTTGGGCCTGACCGACACCCGCAAGGAGATCGTGTTTCTAGCTGCCAAGAAGCTTTTGGGACGCAACGCCCTGAAGATGTTCGCCGATGAGCTCCACTTGAACAAGCCCAAAGGCGGCATCGCCTTTGCCATGCCTTTAGGGGCCTTTCTGGGCACAGGCAGCTACGCATACGAGTTTAGAACCCAAAGGGGAGGTGCAGGCGGCATGTACCGCGCTGTCTTCGTTGTGGTGGACAAGGGCCGGGGGGAAGAGGTGATGGATGTGGCCCGGGCCGCGGGAGCCAAGGGCGGCACCATCATCAACGCCCGGGGGTCCAGCATCCATGAAACCAGGAGGTTCCTCAATTTGGAGATCGAACCGGAAAAGGAGATGGTGCTCATCTTGGCCCGCCCGGAGCTGGCCGATGCCATCGTGGTGGCGGTGCGGGATGAGCTGAAGATCCACGAACCGGGCAGGGGCATCATCTTCGTGCAGGATGTGAGTGAGGTCTATGGTGTGGTGGAGGATTAGGGGGCAGGGCCTGCTCGGGGTGTGGATAGTGGCGGTGCTGCTCCTTTGCTTGGAGTCAGTTCCCTGCTTGGCTGCGGAAACTGTGCAGCGGGCCCAGGTGGTGGCCAGCTATCCCCATGATCCCGCGGCCTTTACCCAGGGGCTGGTTTTCGCCGGGGGCCTGCTCTACGAGGGCACGGGACTGTACGGGGAGTCCTCCCTGCGCAGGGTGCGCCTGGCAGATGGAGAGGTGCTGCAGCAGGTGGACCTGGAGAGCCGCTTTTTTGGTGAAGGGATTGCCCTGCTTAGAGGTAGGATCTTCCAGCTGACCTGGCGGGAGGGCACGGGGTTCATCTACGATCTGGAGAGCCTGGAGAAGATCGGTGAATTTACCTACCCCGGTGAAGGCTGGGGCCTGACCACAGACGGGACTTATTTGATCATGAGTGACGGGAGCAGTTTGCTCCGTTTTTTGGATCCAGAAACCTTGGAGCCCGTGGGCACACTGCAGGTTAGATCAAGCCGCGGTGAAGTTACCCTCCTGAACGAGCTGGAGTACATCAACGGCGAGATCTGGGCCAACATCTGGCTGAGCAGCGTGATCTGCCGCATCGATCCCCAGAGCGGCCAGGTTCTGGGCTGGATCGATCTGCAGCAGCTCAGCGCCGCGGAGCGGGAGGGCAATCCCGGCGCGGATGTGCTCAACGGAATTGCCTGGGATGCTGAAGCCGAGAGGATCTTCGTCACCGGCAAGCTCTGGTCCAGGGTTTATGAAATCCGGTTGGTGCCTGCAGATTAGCTATGGAAAAAGCAGGGAAAGCGCCGCCCCACGGTGAATAGAGTGCAGCAGAAAAGCTGAGTAGAGGGAGTTTGCCATGGGGCTAAGGCGGCGCTGGAGAGCTATGGTGGACAAGCACACCCAAGGAACAGTCCTGGGGGTTTTGGTGCTCTTGATCTGTATCGCCAGCGGCTGCGCCTTCTGGCTGTCCTTCCAGCGCGTGGCCGGCATCTACTTGCACGAGATGGAACGCATCGTCCGGGAGATGCAGGAGGACTTCCTCCAGGTGAGCGTGGATAACCTGGTACTGGAAATCCAGGGGTTGAAGGAAGCGGAGCTCCAGCGCTTGGCGAACCTTGCCGCCGGGCGCAGGCAGCTTTTCGAGTTAGAGCTTGCCCTTGACCCCGCAAGGCTGCCCAGCTCCTTCCGGGAACTTATGGAAGGGACGCCGGAGCTAACCGGGGTGCTCTGGAACAGGGCCACAGGTGAGCTCCTCTATGGCGCCGGCGAGCTGCGGGGTGGGGATCCCGCGGTTTTCTTCGCCTTCTACGAAGAGCTGGTGCATGGGGATCTGGAGGCCCTGTGGGGGGTGAGCCGCAGCTTTCTAGAAGCCCGCCTCAGGGAAGCCGTGCGGGAGCAGCTGGCCCGGCAGCAGCTTGGGCGGGGCATGTGGCTTTCCATCAGCAAAGGGCCGGGAGGCGCAGAGCCAGACCAAGGCCTCAGCTATTCCCGCTGGTACGAGGAGTTTGGCTGGCGGATCACCATGGGGGTGCACCCGGCGGAGCTCCAGGGTTACCTCTCCCCGGGGGAGGCTGCGGGGGGAAAGCTCCTGGTGCTCCTTTCCCTGCGCCTGGTGCTGATCCTGGTCCTTGTGGTGGTGGCCGCCCTGGGCCTGGTGGTCTTGGTGGAATACCTCTTCTTCCGCCGGCACACCGACCAGCTGGAGCTGGCGGTGAGCGAGGATCTGCTCACGGGGGCGAAAAGCCGTCGGGCCGGTGTGGAGGCTTTGAGCAGTGCCTTCGCCGCCTTTCAAGGGGGGGAGGAGAGCCCCGATCTTTTCATGTTCGATCTGGACCGCCTCAAGCAGATCAATGATTCCTACGGGCACTCCGCGGGCGATCAGGTGCTCCAGATGGTGGCCGCCGCGGTGCGGCGGGCTTTGGGGGGCGCCGGCGAGATCATCCGCTGGGGTGGAGATGAGTTTGTGGTGCTGGCCTGGGGCCAGGGTCCACAGCTGGGCGAGAGCATGGTCCAGGCCGTTTCCGCCCTATCCTTCAGCTTTGACGGGGAGCTTGTGCAGATCTCCATTTCCCTGGGAGCGGCCCGCTTTGAGCCCGGTGATCAGAGCTTCCAGGAGGCCCTGGAGCGGGCGGATCAGGCTTTGTATGTGGTTAAGCGGGCCAAAAGAGAGGCCCTGGAACGCTGAGTAAAGGAGGATCAGTATGTCCAGTTCTTTTTTGGAGCTAGTGGCCAGGCGCCATTCGGTGCGCACCTTCAGCCCTAAGCCGGTGGAAAGGGAGAAGATCCTTAAGGTTCTGGAGGCGGCGAGGCTCGCCCCCAGCGCGGTGAACTACCAGCCCTGGCACTTTATCGTGGCCACCGATGATGCTTTACGGGCGGAACTCTGCGGGGCCTACCGCGGGGAGTGGCTGCAGGCGGCCTCGGTACTTATTGTGGCCTGCGGGGATCACCAGAAATCCTGGAAGCGCCGGGACGGGAAGGATCACTGCGATGTGGATGTGGCCATCGCCGTGGACCACCTGATCCTGGCCGCTGCAGAGCTGGGCCTGGGCACCTGCTGGGTATGTGCCTTCGATGCCCAGCGGGTGCGGGAAGTTTTGGACCTCCCGGAACATCTGGAACCCATTGTCCTCATCCCCCTGGGCTACCCTGGGGAGGGTCCTGTGCCCCAGAAAAAGCGCCAGGCCTTGGAGGAGATGGTGACCTGGAACCGGGGCTAGAGCCCTTGAGGGAAGGGGTGGAGAAGATGGCTGGCTACCTTAGTGATAGCTGTGCCCACTGCCGGGGGGCGGTGGAGCCCGGCAAACCCATTGTGGTCTGTCCCAGCTGTGGGGCGGTCCTTCACGAGGGGTGCTGGCGGGGCCACGGCGGCTGCTCCAGCTGCGGCTGGCGGGAAAGCCCCGAGCCCACCAAACGCTGCCCCTACTGTCGGGAACTGATCCACGGGGAAGCGGTGATCTGCAAGCACTGCCGCAGCAGCCTCCAGGCTGCCCCGGGATCCGGGCAAGGCCAGGAGGGCCTTGTTGCCGCGGCCCTGCGGGCCGGCTGGCGGGGTTTCACCTCCCGGGCGGGGCTGCATGTGGGGATCTTTCTCTTCGGGGTGGCGATGGTTCTTCTGGCTGCCCTTTTGGCCTACGGTCTGTTCGGCAGCTACCGGTATTACCCCTTGAGGCGCGGCGTAGGCTACTTCCTGAGGATGGCGCCTGGCTCGGCTTTGCTTTTTGGCCTCGGGGTTTATCTGGCGCTGCAGTGGCTCTTGGTGGGGCTGGTGAAGATCCACAGCGCCCTGGCGGCAGGTCAGCCCGCCACCTTCGGACAGCTGTTCAGCGGCGGCGATCGCCTGCTCCCCTTCGTGGGCGCTTCGCTGTTCACGGGCCTCCTGGCGGATCTGGCCTGGGACCTGTGGCCTGGGGTGGGCATTGCGGTCATGATCTTTTTGGTTTTTGTGCCCTATCTCGTGGTGGCCCACGGCTTGGGCCCCCTGCGGGCCATGAATGTCAGCGTGCAGCTGGTGCTGAACAACTTCGGCTCCGTGCTGGGCTTTGTAGTTGTGGGGGCGGTGCTGATCGCGGTGGGGGTGTTCCTGGCCGGTTTGGGAACCATCGTCACCGGGCCCATCGTCGGCATCGGCACAGCGCATCTCTGCCGCAACCTGTTGGCACGTTGGGATGGATAGAAAAAAGCCGGGCAGCCCACTTAGCCCGGCTTTATGATCTACTTTGGCGGCGGGCAGCCCCCGGCAGCCGCCGCCATGCTTTTTGCTGCTTGTCCTTGGGGGTTGGCGCCTTTTTCTCCCGCCTGCTCCCGGCGGTCCTCGATCCTGCCTCCTGGAGCTTGCCTGCANCTTCCAGTTCATAGATGTTGTGGTCGTAGTGGAAAAACAAGTTCTGCACCTCCCTTGACCGGTTCTACCCCTAGTTTAGCTCCTGGCTTGGGCGTAGTCCCCGGTCAAGGGATGGTTTTTGCAGCAGGCCTTGCGGCTGAGATAGGCTCCGCCTAGAGCAGTTCCTTGACTGCCTTCAGCGCCGCCGCGTAGTCGGGATGGGAGGAGATCTCTTCCAGGTACTCGGTGTAGCGGATAATGTTGTCCTGATCCAAGACCAAAACAGCCCGGGCCAACAGGCGCAGCTCCTCAATGAGCACACCGTAGGCCTCGCCGAAGGAGACATCGTAGTGGTCGGAGAGGGTAACCGCCTGCTCCAGACCTGCCGCACCGCACCAGCGCTTCTGGGCAAAGGGCAGATCGACGCTCACGGTGATGGCCACCGCGCCCGGAAGTCCACTGAGCTCTTCGTTGAAGCGCCTGGTCTGGGCATCGCACACCCCCGTGTCCAGGGAGGGGACGATGCTCACGAGTTTCACCTGCCGGCCGAAATCCCCCAGGGTCTTGGGGTTGAACTCGTTATCCACCAACCGAAAGTCCGGCGCCTGCTGGCCCACGTTCAGCCTGGGGCCCCGTACACTTAGTTCTTGACCTTTCATTTTCACCTTACGCTTTTCCATGGTTTGGCCTCCTTTCGCCAATTAATCCTTACTTCGCCGCTAAGGAATGGTTTTCCTCCTTGGTTTGGAAAAATGTGCAAGATCCTACTCCAGGCGGAGGAGAAGTCCTCTCGCAGCCCCTGGGCAGGGGAAGCGGGGGTGGGTAGACTGGAGGCAGGACCAAGAAGGGAAGTGAACAGCATGCTCTTTTCCACAAAGCAGCCGGCGGGGGAGTTTCCCCTGGACCCGGAGATCAAGAGCCTCGCGCTGCGGGGGTATAACGGTGGGATTCTCTGGGAACCCCTGGCTGGCGGAAAGCCCCGGGTGGTGGCGGAAAAGTCAGCCGGGGGGCTGAGCCGGGGGAGTGTAGAAAGGATCTTGGCCGAGATCAAAGTGGTGGAAGAGCGCCAAGGGGAGCGCCTCCTGCTGCGGGCGGAGGGGCCCCAGGGAGCCTGGGGAGTGTTCAGCAGCCAGGTGCGCTTCACCATCTACGCGCCTGGGGAGTAGCCTAAGGAGCTGGCGGCCAAAACTTCCAACGGAGGCATCCGCATCCGCACTCCTTTCCGGGGCCGGCTCCAGCTTAGCACCGGCAACGGCGGGATCGCTTTAGGGGAAGCCGCCGGGCAGCTGGATCTGCGCACCTCCAACGGCCCCATCCAGTTTGCTAAGCTGGTCTTCAGCGGCCCCAGCACCCTGACCACCAGCAACGGACGGGTGGAAGGCCAGCTGGAGCTGGCTGGGGCAGGGGAGCACCGCATCAGAACCAGCAACGGGTCCATCAGTTTGCGCATGCCCCACAGCACCCAGGGCCTGCTGTGGGCGGTCACCTCCAACGGCAGGGTGGAGGTGCTTTTAGGTGAGCACCGCATCGCCGGACAAAAAGAGGTGGTGCTCCACAGCGGAGCAGGTCCCCGCCTGGAGCTCACCACCAGCAATGGTTCCATCACTGTTTTAGGCTACTAGAGCTTCCACTCCGCCGCCTGCTCTTCCACTTCCTTCAGCAGGTCGGGGTCCTCTTCCAGCTTGGGATTGGCCCTGATTTCCTGGAGGAGTTTTCTTCCTTCCTCCTTCTGGCCGTTGTGATCCAGGGCCCGGGCCAGCTGCAGCTGGAACTCCAGCTCATCTGGGGCCAGTTCCACAGCACGCTGGGCGTTTTCCAGAGCCAGCTTCTTGTTGCCGATGCTCAGGGGAAAGCCCGGTGCCTGCTGGTAGAGCTGGCTGAGCACCCAGTAGGCCGGGGCGTAGTTGGGATCAAGCTCCAACACCCGATCCAGCGCATCTTTCATGGGGCGGACCATAAACAAGCTGCTGAGGATACCCCTGGTCTGGCCGATCCGGCCGATCAGGGCGGAGAGCCAGTAGTGGGCATCGGGGGAGTTGGGGACCAGCTCCACGGCCCGATCCGCGTACTCCTTCCCCTTTTCGAAAACCTGCAGCCTACCTTCCTCGGTGCGGTCGCCCAGGTACAGATAGGCCTTGCCCGCGAGCCAGAGCGCCTCTCCATCATCGGGCTGGGCTGCCAGGTGCTCTTCCAGAAGCTCAACCGCCCTTTGGATCTTGGCCAAGTCCTTGCTCACGATGAGGGCATCAACCTCTGCGTAGTCCACCGCCTGCACAGGTGCGGCCAGCAGCGCCAAAACCAGGAGCACCGCCAGGTGCAGGCCTAGTTTTTTGGGCAAGCCTCTCACCTCCTTCCCCAGAGTTTACTTGTATTTTCCAGCCCCCGGAGCATTTCCCTTCACACCTGGGGGGCCAATCGGTACGAATTTCACCGCCCGGCAGGATTAGCGGGGTGGGGAGGCGAAGAAACAGGGTATCCACTTTGCAGCTGAGGGGCGGTTGTGTGCGCAAGATCCAAAACCTCATCTTTGACCTAGGGAATGTGCTTTTGAAGTTCAACCCCGGTGAATACCTGGCAGGCCTGTTTGAAGATCCGGAGCTGGTGAGGCGCCTGCACAGAGCGGTTTTCTCCAGCCCTGAATGGTACATGCTGGATCGGGGCGTACTCACCCAGGAAGAAGCTGTGGCCAGGTTAACCAGGCAGTATCCGGATCTGGCCCCGGAGATCCGCCTCACCTTCGCTGACGCGTTCAGCATCCTCAAACCCATCCCCTCCAACGTGGAGGTGGTGCGCAGCCTGAAAAAGTCGGGCTACCGCCTCTACATCCTCTCCAACTTCCACCGGGCAGCTTTTGAGCATGTGTATGGTAAATACCAGTGGTTCAGCCTCTTTGACGGGATGGTCATCTCCTACCAGCACCAGGCCCTCAAACCGGAACCGGCCATCTACCAGATCCTCCTGGCCAGCTACGCCCTGCTCCCGGAGGAGTGTGTCTTTATCGATGATTCCCTGGCCAATTTGGCTGCCGCCAGTGAATTTGGGATCAGGGGCATCCACTACCAAAGCTCGGACCAGCTCAGGCTGGAGCTCAATTATATCTTGCAGGAATAGGAGAACCGGGGAGAAGCTCCCCGGTTTTTGTTATCCCTGCTGCAGGAAGCGGTTGAACCAGCCCGTGATTTCTTCCAGGCGGCGGATGCGGGCCTTGGGCTTGCCGCTGCGGCTCAGTTCGTGGTTTTCCCCCTTGAACAGGCAGAGCCTGGCTTCCACGCCGTGGTACTTGAGGGCGGTGAAGATCTGCAGCGCCTCCGGCAGCCAGCAGCGGTAGTCCTGATCGGAGTGGATGAACAGGGTGGGGGTCTTAGCCCGATGGGCATACTTCAGGGGAGAGTGCTCCCAGAGCTTTTCCGGATCGCTCCAGGGGGTGGCCCCGATCTGATCCGGGGTGAAGAAAAAGCCGATATCGGTGGTGCCGCCCATGGAAAACCAGTTGGAGATGCTGCGCTGGGAGGCCGCGGCCTTAAAGCGCTGGGTCTGGCCGATGATCCAGTTGGTCATAAAGCCGCCGTAGGAGCCGCCGGTAACCCCCAGACGCTCAGGGTCGATACCTGGATAGCGCTCCAGGACCAGGTCGGTGAAGCGCATCAGATCATCGTAGTCCACGGTACCGTATTTACCCCGCAGATCGGCAAACTCATTGCCCTTGCCGTCGCTTCCCCGGGGGTTGCAGAAAAAGACGAAGTAGCCTGCGTTGGCCCAGTACTGCATTTCATGGAAGAACACCGTGCCGTAAACTGTCTTGGGTCCGCCGTGGATATCCAGGATGGCCGGGTATTTTTGCCCCTGAACATAATCCACGGGCCTGAGCACCCAGCCGTCAATGGTTACTCCAGGGGCAGTTTGGAAGGAGAGGTGCTCCGGCCGGGAGAGCTTGCGCTCCCTTGGCACCCAGGCATTGAAGCTTGTAAGCTGGCGCTCCGTGCCCGCTTCCAGGGAGTAGAGCTCCTGGAGGCGCAGCTCCCGCAGGCCGATCAGGAGAATGCTTTCCCCCTGGACGCTGAAGCTGTCCACGGAGCCTTCTGCCGCGGTAAGCCTTTCAATCCGGCCGCTGCGGTCGATGCGGTTGAGATAGGAGCTGTGGCCTTCGGTGGTGGTGAAATAGAGGTAGCCCCCGTGGAGCTGGCTGCTTCGGCCTCCGCCGTAGCGGCAGTCGGAGCCCACGGAACTGCCGATGCTGCAGTCCAGATCCGGTGTTAAGGGCGTCTTCTCGCCGCTTTCCAGATTCACCAGGTAGAAGCGGGGGTTTTCATTGAGGCCGAAGCGCTGGCGGTCGGTGCCGTAGCAGATGAGTTCCTCTTGGTTCAGGAAGTACGCCTGGAACCAGGCGAAAGTCCCTTCGGGGGTGAGGCGCCGCACCTCTTTCGTTTTGAGATCGGCAAGGTAGATTTCACTTGTGAGCTTGGCTTTGCCCTGGTACTCCGAGGCGATGAACACCGCCTGGTCCCGGGCTTCGTTCAATTGGAAGCTGCTCACCTGCACAAGTTCCCTGGTGAGGGGTTCCAGGGCGTTGGTTTTAAGATCGAAAAGATAGAGGCGCACCCGGCAGCCGCTCACAAAGCCCCGGCCGTTGCTCCAGAAGGGGATTTCCTCCAGTACTTCGCAATTGCGCTCTTCTTCGAGCTGCCCAAGCTTTTCCGCCCGCTCCCCTTCGGGGAGGCTGCTCANATCAGGGAGCCTGGGGTTATACAGGGCGGTGAGGAGAAAGCGCTCTTCAGGGAGGGGTTTGATCTCCAACACCTTCAGGGGGATGCGGAAGGCTTCCACCGCTTCGCCGCCCTCTGTGCGGATCTTATAGAACACTGTAAACTGCTCGCCCTTTTTCTGGCGCTTCAGATCTTTGGGGTTCCTCACGGAGGCAAAGAGGATCTCGTCGGGGCTGAGCCAGGTGAAGGCCTGCTCTTTGCCCAGCCCGGTGAGCTGGAAGCAGCTCTCCTTTTCCAAGTCGTAGAGCCAAAGATGGGAGCGGTAGCCGTTTTCCTCCAGGTCCGCCTGGTGCACGGCAAAGCAGGCCAGGCGCCCAGCGGGGCTGTGCTTGATGCCAGAGAGGAACTTGTAGCGGGTAAAATCGTCAAGGCGCAGGTTTTCCAAAAGCAATCATCCCTTCATGGTTGTGAACTGGTTACCCTAATCTTCCCGCCGCCTGGGCCCTTCTCCTGCCGCAGGGCTTTGTTAGGGCTCCGTGATCTTTTAGTCAAAGTATGCTTGGCTTGAGAAAATGAGCACAAACGCTATTGACGCCCCGGGCTGGGGAACGTATAATAAGGCATGTACACATCAAATGCACTTGATGAAGTGCAGAAAAAACAAGTAGGAAGAGGTAGGTAGATGAGAAGAACACTTGTAGTCGCACTTGTCCTGGTATCCCTTCTGGCGCTGGCCGGTTCCAGCCTGGCTGCGGAGATCAAGCTCGGTAAAGCTGACTTTGCCGCCCATGGAACCAAGTGCTTCACAGTTGCCGTTGTGGCTCTGCAGGGTGACACCATCGTTGCCGCTTACATCGACGAGTATCAGATGCTGAGCAAGTCCGAGACCATCGGCGTGCCCAACGCTGACCCCACCTTCACCATTGGCGAGACCTGGCTGGCCTCCAAGAAGGTCAACAACGACTTCTACAGCAACAACATGGCCCGGGCCGGTTCCACAGTGACCATCGCCAACAACTTCAAGGCCATCGAAGAGTTCGTGGTGGGCATGACCATCAGCGAACTGGAGGCTTTCCTGGCTTCCGCTGAGCCTGCGGAGTTTGTAGACATGGTTACCGGTGCAACCCTGGTTGACAACTACGGTTACCTGTCGGCTCTCCTGGCCGCGGCCAAGGATGCGCTGAACAACTAATCAGCACTTATTATCCATAATAAACGCTCCCCCTGTGCTGGCCAGTGCCCGCAGGGGGAGCGCTGTTTACAGCTCCGCCGCCCGCCGGCGGAGTTTGCGTTCCAGCCGGGCTAAGCGGTGCTCGAAATCAGAGGCTTTAGGGGATCTGGCTGCCCAGGCCAAAGCCAGGGCCCGGCGGGTGATCTGCCTGGCCGCCTCCAGGTCTTTAGCCCGGTGCTCATAGTATTTGGCCAGCTCTTCGGCGCTCTGCAGATCCGCCTCTTCCCGGGCTAAAATCCTCTGCCAGAGGGCCGCGGCCTGGGCGTGCCGGCCGAGGCGCTTGAGGTGGGCTGCCCCTTGGCGGAGGATCCTCAGCTGCAGCTCTTCTTCACTGGCCAGCTCCCCCGCGGCCTGGAGGTAGTCCAGGGCCAGGGGCAGATCTTCTTCTTCCGCGGCCAAGCGGGCCAGGGCTTCCGCCTCATAGGGGCAGCGGCAGCTATGGGGCTCCAGCTCCAGCACCCGCTGGAGCCGGTGGAGCAGGGCAGCCAGGGAAACAATATCCAAGAAGTTGTGCTCCACGATGTCCCGCAGGAGGTGGCCCTGGCCCGTATTCAAGAAGTCGAAATAGCGCTGGGGGATGGCCCAGCCTGGAATGTCGCCGCTTCTCCTTACGCCTAAGATGTTCTCTTCTAAGCTGTCCAAACTGCAGCTGGCCAGCTTATACCTCCACAGGCGCCGGGAGAGGGGGAGCAGGTCCAAGTGGACCTTGCCCGCGGCCCCCTGGAAACCCAGGCGGGCCAGGGCAAACCGCGTCTGCAAGAGGGGCAGATCAAAAGTGCGGCCGTTAAAGGTCACCACGGTCTCCTTGGAGAGAAGCTCCTGCTGCACCAAGTGCAAAAGGGCCAGCTCCTCGTTGTAATCCCGCATGAGCACCTGCTTGACCACAAAGCTTTCCGGGGTGAAGTAGCCAAGGCCCACCAAAAAGGCGTAGGTCCCGGTACCGCCGGCCAGCCCCGTGGTTTCCGTATCCAAAAAGAGGGTGCTTTCCAGGTTCAGCTCACCCCTGGGCTGGCCGAAGCGGGCGAGTTTGTGGTAAGAGGCCTGGAAAACCTCCCCCAATTTCCAGCCGCCGTGGCGGCGGTCCAGGGGGAGTTCTTTGGTGATCAGATAGCAGGGGCCGTAGGGCGTTACCACCTCGGCGCCGCCCAGGTAAGGGTCTAGATCGAGCTTGGGCTGTGGGGGGGCGGGGCTAGTTTTCTGGGGCAGCAGCTGCCGCAGCTTGCTGGCGAGGTCCATGGCCCAATGCCCCCTTCAAAAGCCATAAGGTGTGTTCTTTGCCACCGGGGCCCACTTCTTCCACCGGGCCCACGCAGGAAGGGCAGCCCCCCTGGCAGGGGCAGCTTTCGATGATGGAGATGGCCCTGCGAAGGAGCCTTCCGTGGGCGGCAAAGAGCTGCTCGCTGAAGCCCACCCCACCCGGGTATTTTTCATAAATGAACACCGTGGGCTCCTGGGTGAAGGGCGATTTGAGCTGGGCGGCAACCCCCAAGTCGCTGGGCTCGCACATCAGCTCCAGGGAGGCGATGTTCCCCAGGAGGTTGGCTGCACCCAAGAGCGCGCTCTGCAGGGCCCCCTGATCCAGCCCGCCGGCAAAGCCCTGGGGCAGGCTGAACCAGTAGGCGGTGGTGTGCATCTCCAGCTCCGGCAGGGAGATCTGGCCCCAGCCGATGTTTTCGTGGGTGTAGAACTTGATCTTCTTGTACATGTGGGTCTTGGCGGCAACCAGCACTTCACCCCAGCTGCGCCGCACCTGGGGCAGTTCTTCCTGGGCGAAGACGTCCAGCACCTTAAGATCCACATCCAAGTTGGCATCGGTGTAGTAGTCCGTCTCCACTTCCCGGGCGTAGGCCTTTTGGCCTTCCCAGTCTAGGTGATCGATCTGGTAGGTCCGGCTCTCGTGGATGTAGATGGCCCCTTCATGGATGAGCATGGGCGCGCTGAAGCGTTCTACTTCGCCGATGACCTGGGTTTTGCCGTCGGTGGTGTCGATCACCGCGAAGTTCTCCGTGGAGGCGCTGCGCAGGGACACATGGGCCGCGGGGTAGTGCTCGCTCATCCAGTACCAGCGGCCCTCCACTTTGCGCAGGACCATCTCTTCTGTGAGGTAGTCCAAAAGCTCCGCCGGATCGATTTCGCCGAAGCGTTCCCCTTCTGTGAAGGGCAGCTCAAAGGCCGCGCATTTCAGGTGGGAGATCAGGATCAGTAGGTTGTTAGGGTTGATCCGGGCATACTCCACGCCCCGGTCTAGGAAGTAGTCGGGGTTTTGGATCATGAACTGGTTCAAAGGGCTGGAGGTGGCCACCAACACCGCCAGGGACGGTTCATGGCTGCGGCCGGCCCGGCCCAGCTGCTGCCAGGTGCTGGCGATGGTGCCGGGATAGCCGGTGAGCACCGCCGCCTGCAGCGTGCCGATATCGATTCCCAGCTCCAGGGCGTTGGTGCTCACCACGCCCAAGACCTTGCCCTCCCGCAGCTCCCGCTCGATCTGCCGGCGCTGCTTGGGCAGGTATCCTCCCCGGTAAGCCCGGACCGTCTCCTGGGGCTCCCCCAGGCGGTGGAAGGCCTTGCGCAGGTAGGTGAGGAGCACCTCCGTATCCAGGCGGCTGCGGGCAAAGATAATGGTGGGGATCTTGTGGGAGATGAGCTCCCGGGCGATCCCTTCCGCTTCCAGAAGCGAGCTGCGGCGGATGCCCAGGGGCTGGTTCACCACGGGGGGATTGTAGAAGAAGATGTCCTTGCGGCCCCGGGGCGCGCCGTTTTGGTCGATCACCCTCACCGGCCGGCCCAAGAGCCTTTCCCCGTGCTCCTGGGGATTGGCGATGGTGGCTGAGGTGCAGATATAGAGGGGATCGGCGCCGTAGAAGCGGCAGATCCTGTCCAGCCGGCGCAGCACGTTGGCCACGTGGGAGCCGAATACGCCCCGGTAGATGTGCAGCTCGTCGATGACCACGTACTTCAGGTTCTCAAAGAGCCGCATCCACTTGGTGTGGTGGGGCAGGATGCCCGAGTGGAGCATGTCCGGGTTGGTCACCACGATGCTGCCCGCGGCGCGGATGGCTATGCGGGCATCGCCCGGCGTATCGCCGTCGTAGGTATAGGTCTTGATTCTATTCCCCAGCTCCTCGCTCCAGGCCACAAGTTCCGCCACCTGGTCCTGGGCCAGGGCCTTGGTGGGGAAAAGGTAGAGGGCCCTGGCCTCTTCGTCCTCCAAGAGGGTCTGGAGCACAGGCAGGTTGTAGCAGAGGGTCTTGCCTGAGGCGGTGGGGGTGACCACCACCAGATCTTCCCCGGCCTGGACAGCCCGGAGGGCCGCGGCCTGGTGGGAGTAGAGCTTTGCAATGCCCCGGCGGCGCAGAAGCGCCTGCAGATCCGGGTGGACAAACTCGGGGATGGGCTCATACACTCCTTCCTGGGCCTCGACCGTCAGCCGAAAGGTGACATTGCTCATAAAGCGGGGGTTATTTTCTAGCTTCTTGAGGACTTCTTCCACGCCCACTGCCCACACCTTCCCTTCTGCTTCCATCATAAGCGAACGGGCGTTTGCAGTCAATCGTTTTGCTTGAGGGGCCTGGGAAGAGATGGTATACTGGGCACAAAAAAAGACAAAGGAAGATGCCCATGCGCCGTTTCGTTCCCCTGATCCTTGTTCTTTTGCTGCTCTCCGGTGGAGCCTTGGCCTTTTCCGGCCAGGGCACGAGGCTTGACCCAGCTTCCCTGCCGGAGGGGTGGGTGGTGACCGGTGATTGGCTGGCTTCCCCAGGCGATCTGGAGGTCTTTTCTGAGCGCCTGGGCGTCCAGGTGGAGCTGCTCCGTAACTACGTGCTGAAAGCTCCCCAGGGGACGATCCAGGTGAACCTGGTGCTCACTGCAACCGAAGAGGAAGCGGAGGATTTGTATGAGCTGTTTTTGAGCTTCCACAGCCCGGAAGAGGTGGCCAGGCAGGGCCGCCGGGTTGTGGAGATGGTAACGCAGCAGCCGGGGCTGCTTGAGCCGGCCCGGGCGGCCCTGCGCTTTCTGCCGGAGGAGGTGGACCCGGCCAAGGGGGCGGCCCTTAAGGAGTATCTGGCTCGCTGGAGCTGGCCGGTTATGGACTGGGGCGATCTCACGGCCCGCCTTAGCCAGGAGCTTGGACGCTATCGCCTGTTTTTGGTGGGGGAGTCCCACGGCACCGCCTTTAACCAGGAGCTGGAAGGGGCTCTCCTGGAGTTTTTCGTCCGGGAAGGGGGAGTGCGCTGGCTGCTTCTGGAGCTTCCCCCCAGTATTGCCGGGTTTTTGCAGAAGTATCTGGAAACAGGCGATGAAGAGCTTTTGAAGCTCGCCTTCGCCGAGACCAGGCACACTTACTTTTACACCCAGGAACGCTACAATCTCTGGCGGAGGCTGCGGGCCCTGCAGGAGTCCCTGCCGGAAGGGGAAAGGCTGCATCTGGTGGGCCTGGATGTGGAGCAGCAGCCCATTTTAGCCCTGCGCTATCTGCAGCATCTTTTGGACCAGGTGGAAAGGGGCAGCTTGTCTGAAACGGGGTTTTCCCAGATTCAGCAGGTGCTGCGGGGAGAGGTCAGCTATCCCGACCTTTTCGCCGCGGCCGAGTTTGTCTGGGGGCTCCTCCTGGAGCTGGAAGAGGAGCAGGTCCAAAGGGAGCTGGGGGATCTCACCTTCCGCTTTGAGCTGGTGCTTTCCAGTTTGCTGGCGGGGCTGAGGCTGAAGACCATGGAGGATCCCCTGGAGTACTATGCCTATCGGGATCGGACCATGTACAGCAACTTCCTGAAGCAGGTGCCCCTAGGTGGCGGCACTGCGTTCTTCGGCCAGTGGGGCCTCAACCACGTCTTTCAAGGCCCGCAGCTGGGGGTGGAGTGGCTGGCGGCCCGGATCAACTCCCGGGATGAGTTTGCCGGAACGGTGTGCAGCCTGGTTTTGGTCTACGCCGACAGCCAGCGGCTCAGCCAGGATGGAACTGCGGTTGAGCTTCTTTCCACCTACGCCAGCGGGATGCAGATCCTAGCCGAGCTGGCGGGAGGTAAGCCCCTTTTGGTCAGGCTTGATGGGGAAGGCTCGCCTTTTAGCCAGGAGCTCATCTGGAAGCTGGCCACGCCCCAGCCGGCCTCCGGCGTCACCACCGATTATTTCCAATACCTCCTCTACGTGCCGGGGGCCCAGGCCGCGCAGCCCCTGAATTGGTAAGGAAGGGGAATTGCACCCTGCCTTTTGGATAACCTATCCTTGGAAAGGCAGGGACGGATGTGGATCGATTTTACCGAGGGTTCTACGGGGGGATCATCGCCGCCCTTCCCCTTAACGCCTGGAGTCTCTTCTCCTACTACATCCTGCAGTTCACCCAGCGGCGGATGCTGGATTGGGCGGGGATGCTGGTCTTCGGAAGCCTGCCCCAGACCCGCCTGCAAGTTTCCATGGCCCTGGTGATGCAGCTGGTCTGGTCGGGGTTTAGGGGGATCGTGTTTGCCTTTCTGCTGCCGGTTATCGGCGGCAGGGGGCTGGTGGGTAAAGCGGTGATCTTCAGCCTGATCCTGAGCTTTTTCGAGGAGTTTATCGTGGTTCTCTTCAAGGTTCCCCACTTGGTGCAAACAACCCCCACCACCTTAATCAGCACCTTCATCGGGGCGGTTTTGTGGGGGGTGGTTTTGGCTTTCCTCCTGCGCAGGTGGGAGGCGCAGGCGGCATGAAAAAGCTGGGTAGGGAACAAATTCTTCCCCCCAGCCTTTAGGTGCCCCTTGCTCAGCTGCGCAGTCTTTGCAGGAGGCTTTCCAGCTCGGGAACGGCCTCCAGCAGCTGATTGGTCAAGCGGTCAGCTACCCCTTCGTCCAGTTCTAGTTCACTCAAGGCTCGCCTGAGGCGGGGAAAGATATCTGCGGCCCGGTCAAAGGCCTCCCGCAGATCTTCCCTCAACTGCCTGAGCAGAGGCGCGAGCACTGGGTAGCTTGTGAGGGCAAAGGCACAGATCTGCAGGATGGAATCCGCCACACTTGGGGCTTCTTGCCGCTGTTCACTGGTCATGGCCACGCGCTGCCTCCTTTTTCTTGATTTCCAAGACTTCAAGTCACCGTCTAGGCCGTGGGTCATATACATAGAGCAGGAAGGGGAGGATGGGGTTGCCCCCATCCTCGGCAGCCGCTAGGCCAGCAGGATTACGGCCAGCACGACGATGAGAATCAAGGCGACGAAGACGATGAAGGTCTCCTGGTCCTGGTTCACGAACCTGCACCTCCCCGGTGAGAGAATTAAGAAGTTGGCCTTCTCGCTCTTACACTATGAAGCTGGAGCGGGACGGTGCTCATGCCCGGTTCCCGTTTTCCGCTTGGGGGAGGTGTCTCTTTTGGGGCCGAGGATCGATCGCGCGCTGCTCATGAACACTGTGCAGACCGTACCCTACTACAGCGACCACTGGCGGGAGCTTGCCGGGGAGCTCCTCTTTTTCGATCCCCGGGGCATCGACTGGGAGCGGGACCGCATCCACGGGCTGCAGCTGCGCCGGGGGGTGTGGCGGCGGGGTGAATTTGCCTTTCCCCGCACCATCTACAACCGCTGTTTCCCCGAACCCCGGGCGGTTTTGGCCCGGCTGAAGGAGCGGGTGGGGGAGGGAAACATCTTCAACCTCCGCACCCAGCTAGACAAGTGGGAAGTATACCAGCTACTGCGGGCCTCCCCGGTCGGGGGGAGCCTGCCGGCCACCTACCTCTTCGATCCCACGGAGCTGCCGCAGCTTTTGGCGGAGCACCGTTCGCTCATTCTCAAACCCCGCCGGGGGCACGGCGGGGCCGGGGTGTTCAGGCTCACCCTACTTGAGCCGGAGCTTGTGCTCGCAAGCTCCCAGGGGCTTTCCTTGCCCCTTTGGGGAGAGGCGGTGTACCCGGCGCTGCTGGCTGCCGCTGCTCCCCAGGGCGTCTACCTGGCCCAAGCCTACATTGACACCCCGGTCAAAGGTGGCCTGAAGTTCGATGTGCGCCTCTTGCTGCAAAAAGATGGGGAAGGGAAGTGGCAGAAAACAGGTGAGCTGAGCCGCGTCGCGCCTGCGGGAAGGCTGCTGACCAACGGCTATCTGGCGGTGCTCCCAGCCCAGGAGGTTGTTTCTGGAGAGATCTTGGAGCAGCTGGCCGCCTTAAGCCGCCTGGCCGCGCAGGCTCTAGATCAGGGGATGGGGGGCCTGGGGGAGCTGGGAATTGACTTCCTTCTAGACAGGGAGGGCCGGCCCTGGATCTTGGAGGTGAACGGCAAACCCGATAAGGGCCTGTTCTGGAAGGTGGGGGATGGCCAGATGCTGAAAAGCGTCTACCTTACCCCCCTGCACTACCAAGAGTATCTTCTGGAGTCAAGGCAAGTGCCCTAGGCGCTATCCTAGGGCACTGCCGGCGGCTTGCGGTTTACTCACGCATTCCCTTGCTTCAAGAGCTTTTCCAGCTCCGGGAAAAAGCGGAGCAGTTCCTTCACCAGTTCTTCCTTTTTGGCTTGGTCCATCTCGGCCAAACTTTGGGTAATTTTGGGTACCGCTTCCTGCAGAGAAACCTTAGTGTCCTGGGGCTGCCCGGTAAACTGGCTCACCAGGGAAGTGATGGCCGGGTAGCTCAGGGCCAGGGCCGGCAGCAGCTTGAGCAGGGCATCGAGGGAGGAGCTTCCCTCGGCTTCTTTTTTCTTCACTCCTTACACCCCCGATTTCGGCTAGAGGTTGGCGGCGATGATGACCAGGGCAACCAAAAAGAGGATGAAGATGGCCGTGGTCGGGTCAATCCCGCAGCAGATGGGTCTGCCCATTTCCTTCACTCCTTTGCTTGTTCTACCCTTCCAGGTCCGGCATGTTACCCGTGAAGCGCTGGATCAGGGCGCGGAGCGCCTGGGGATCCAACTCCTTGAGGAGGGAGGATAAGCGGCCGGATGGCGATCCCTCTTCCGTTGGTTTGAGGATCGAGGTCAGCATAGGGATGGCTTCCAGAAAGGCCGGGAGCAGCTCCGCGAGGGGATCTTGCCGCTGCCCCAGTCCCGTGCTGGCGGAAAACAGATTTCCCACTGAACACCCCCCTTTCTGGGATATAGTATTCAGGGAGGGGAAAACGGAATTGGCTTTGCCTTCCTATTTTACAGCAAAAAAGGTGCTGAACGGATGTTCAGCACCTTGGAAGGGTTGGCCCGGCTAGGCCTCGAGGTACATCTCAGCAACTTTGCTCCAGTCGATCACCTTGAAGATGGCCTGGAGGTAGTCGGCACGCATGTTCCTGTATTTGAGGTAATAGGCGTGCTCCCAGACATCGATGCCTAAAATGGGGGTTAGCTGGCCTCCATGGGTCATGAGGGGATTGTCCTGATTGGGCGTGCTGGTAATCACCAGTTTGCCGGAGGGGTCTTTGGAGAGCCAGGCCCAGCCTGAACCAAACACGGAAGCTGCGGTTGCAGTAAGCTTTTGCACCAGGTTCTCGAAGGAACCAAAGTCAGAGTCGATCTGCTCCGCCAGTTTGCCCTGGGGAGGCTGGCCCCCTTGGGGGCTGAGGATCTGGAAATAGAGGTTGTGGTTGTAGTAGCCTCCACCGTTGTTGCGCACCGCGGTGCGCAGGGCGGCATCTTCGATAGCTTCGAGGTTCTTGAGGATCTCTTCAATGGTCTTCCCCTGCAGCTGCGGCAGCTGCTCCAGGGCCTTGTTCAAGTTATTGGTATACCCGGCGTGATGCTTGCCGTAATGGGTTTCCATGGTTAGCTGGTCAATGTGGGGTTCAAGGGCGGCAAAGTCGTAGCCTAGTTTCACCTGCTCAAACATCTTGTCAGCTCCTTGCTAATCCTAACTGATTTAGTAAGGATTGGTTTTGCCTTAAGTGTAGCACAGGTTGGGGATAAGTGCAAGTGATTCTCATTATCAAAGGTAAAGTTTTGGCAAAAAAACGGGCCCTGGGGCCCGCTCATTCTTCCTCCCGCAGCTCTTTGGTTTTACCCCAGATGTCCTCCCGCCGGTGGCGGTTTTTCTCTTCCAGTTCCCGGCGGCGCTGGGGGGACATCTCCTCGTGTTCCAGGGCAAACTCCGCATCCCGGAGGCGATCCTTGGTGTGGCGGATCTGCTGCTGCAGGTTCTTTTTGCTCTTTTCCTGTTCGTCGAGCTTTTTCTCCATAGACTCATCCTTTCCTGGTTGTGTTTTTCCTAGCGTCGGTGATCGGAGCTTCGTTTATGCTAGAACCAGGCGGTCAACCAGTATTTCTCAAAAAGGGTTTTCACAAGGAAGGCCAGGCAGGTGGGGCGGGACACGGTCATCTCGGGAGGGTTGGCGTAGGTGCTCAGGGAAACAAAGACGCCCCGCCTGAGCCCCGTGAGCATGGAGGCGCCCGCCGCGCCTCCCCGGAAGCGGAGGTTGGGCTTTTGGCCCGTAAGCTGCAGGGCCAAATTGCGGCCCACCACCTCCGCCTGGTAGTGGGCGAAAAAGCCCACCTTGGGCAGGGGCTGCCCCGTGGGGGTGAAAAGGCCCAGCACATCGCCCGCGGCATAGACGCCCCGCACGGGGGTCTCCAGGGTGTGGGGATGGGCGGTGAGCCAGCCGTTTGGCCCCACCAGCCCTGTGGCCCGCAGGCAGGGGGGCAGGCTGTGCGTGGGGAGGCCTAAGATCAGATCGGCGGCTAAGGCTCCGCGCTCCAGGATCAGCTCACCGCCTTTGGTGATGGCGGTTACGGTCTGGCCTGTGAGCAGCTCAATGCCCGCGGCCCGCAGGAGCTCTTCCGTTTGGGTGCTGACCTCCGGCGGAGCGAAACTGAAGGGGCGCTCCTCCGGGGTGACTAGGATCAGCTCCACCTGGCGGCGCCGGCCCAGGCGGCGGAAGTAGTCGTGGACAAGGAGCATGATCTCATAGGGGGCCACGGCACCTGTAAAGGGCAGGCTGGGGATGAAAAGCACCAGGCGGCCCCCGGGAAAGCGGGCTAATCTTCCCCGGAGCTCCTGAACTTCCCCAAGATCGTAAGGGTTGAAGGACCACTGCTCCTGGCCGGGGATTTGGGCTTGGCGCTTGGCACCCAGGGCGATGATCAGGTAATCGTAGGTCAGCTCTCCGGTCTGGATTAAGACCCTTTTCCCCTGGAGATCCAGGCCTTCCACCTCAGTTTGGATGAAGCGCAGGCCCCGCTCCTCCAGCCTGGTGAGCTCCCGGGTGAGCTGCCCAGGGCGGCGGCGCCCCACCAGCAAAAGGGGCAGGGCGGCCAAAAAAAGGTGGACCGGGCTGCGGTCCACCACTACTAAGTCGTTTCCAGGAGGCAGAACGTCAGCCAGCACATTGGCGGCGGCAACCCCCGCCGTGCCTCCTCCGAGGATGAGGATGGTCTTGCCCAAGATCAACTCTCCTTAAGCGGCGTCTATCTTGGATACCATGCCCATCTTCCGCCGGTTTATCCATCCTGCCTATTTATCCAGATCCTGCTTGGGATTCCACTCTTTCCAGACGTTGCCCACCAGCTCCGGGCCGGGCTTTAGGGTCTTCTTACCCGGCTGCCAGCCCGCGGGGGTGACCTGGGTACCTTTGGCTTCCCGCACCAGCTGGAAGGCTTTGATCTGCCTGAGGACCTCGTTCACGTTGCGGCCCACAGGCGGTGTCATTACTTCGAAGGCTTGGACTATGCCGTCGGGGTCGATCAGGAAGCGTCCCCGGGTTTCCGTTCCCGATTCTTCATCATAGACCCCGTAGAGCCGCCCGATATTACCGTTTTGGTCGGACAGCATGGGGAAGGGGATATCCTTTCCGTCCAGCATCTTGCTGAGCTCGTGGTCATTCCACATCTTGTGCACAAAGACGCTGTCTACGCTCACGGAAAAGACTTTTACGCCAAGTTCGACAAACTCAGGGTATTTTTCAGCAACTGCTGAAACCTCCGTTGCTCAGACGAAGGTGAAGTCACCTGGATAGAAACAGAGCATCACCCAATCGCCCTTGTACTCCTCCAGATCCACCTCCACAAACTTACCTTGATAAAAAGCGGGGGCACTGAACATGGGTGCCGGTTTGCCCACTTGGATCATTTTCCTTTCCTCTCCCTTCTGAACTTCCTGTACCACTGCGGGTTCCGCTGCGGCGGGCTTGGGCTGTCCTTTGGGACGCTGACAGCCAGCCTCAAACTCTTTCATAGCCCCAGTCCTCCTTCGTAATGAGATTGATTACCATCTTCGCCAAGGCGGGGGAAAATCCTTCTTTTCCCAATACCTTTCCTTTAGCAGGGAATTGCTGGTAAACGGCGAAAAAGAGAGCAAATAGTCATTGCCAAAAGGAGGGGCTCCTGAGTGAGACTGAATTACCGCAGGACGTTTTTCATCGGTTTAGCGTTCATGTCCATTTCTGCTTTCTGGCAGCTCTACGACANCATCATTCCCTTGATCCTCAAGAACACCTTCGGCGTGGCCCACACGCCCGCGGGCGTGATTATGGCCCTGGACAACGTTTTGGCCTTGTTCATGCTTCCTCTGTTTGGGGCCCTGTCGGATAGGGTGGATACCCCCATCGGCAGGCGCATGCCCTTTATTCTCGGGGGCACGGCGGCGGCTGTGGTGTCCATGCTGATCATCCCCGTGGCGGATAATGCGGCACGGTTTCCCCTGTTTATGGTGGCACTTTTGGTGGCCTTGGTGGCCATGAGCACCTACCGCTCCCCTGCGGTGGCCCTCATGCCCGATGTGACGCCTAAGCCCCTCCGCTCACAGGCCAACGGAATCATCAACCTCATGGGCGCCTTGGGAGTGATCTATTCCCTGGGCCTGATCTCCGCCCTGGTGCCCGCGGAAGGAAAACCGAACTACCTGCCCATTTTTGCGTTCGTAGCTGCTTTCATGGTGCTGGCGGTGGTGATCCTCTTTTTCACCGTGAAGGAGAAGAAGCTGGCCGCGGCCATGCGGGCGTACGAAGAAAAGGTGGGGGAGCAGGGAGCCTCCCGGGCCGCGGAGATGGATCCCGCGGTGAAGCGCAGTTTCTACTTCATTCTGGCTTCCATCTTCCTTTGGTTTTTCGCCTACAACGCGGTGACCACCGCCTTTTCCAAATACGCGCAGGATTACTTAGGTATTGCCGGCGGCGGCTTTGCCAACAGTCTGATGCTGGCCACCGGAGCGGCGGTTGTGGCCTTTATCCCCGCGGGACTGATTGCCGCCAAGATCGGCCGGAAAAGGACGATCATGGCCGGGATCACCATCTTGGGCCTGTGCTTTTTCATCGCCGCCTTCTTCAAGAGTTTCAACCCGCTCTTGAACATCCTTCTGGTCTTGATCGGCTTTGGCTGGGCGGCCATCAACGTCAACTCCTACCCCATGGTGGTGGAGATGGCCAAGGGCGCGGATATCGGGAAATACACAGGGTACTATTACACCGCCTCCATGTCCGCGCAGATCCTCACGCCCATCCTCTCCGGGGTGTTCCTGGATGAGCTGGGTTACTGGACGCTGTTTCCCTACGCCACGCTCTTTTCGATCTTGGCCTTTATCACCATGAGCCAGGTGCGCCACGGCGACAGCAAAGCGGTGGCCACCGGGAGCAAGCTGGAGATGTTGGACGTGGATTAAGCTGGAATATCAGCTCACTAGATTACAAGAGAAGGGGAGTTGCACTTGGAAGTTCGTGCTCTGCCGTTTAATTCTGAAGTACCCGGAGATCTGCTCCTGCTCCTCAGCGAAGAGGAGCTTAAGGATTACCCCTGGCCCAAGGCCTCCCTTAAGGAGCTTTTTGAGGCCCAGGGCTTCACCGCTAAGCTTGGCGAAACCGCTTCCTGTGTGTATCTACCGGAAGGGGCGGAAAAGACCGTGAAGGTTGTGGCCGCGGGCTTAGGTAAGGGAGAAAAGCTCACCCTGGAGGAAGTGCGCCGGGCCTTGGGCGCGGGGCTCAAGGAAGCGGACAGGCTCAAAAGTGAAGTTTTGACCGTGCTGCCCTGGCAAAACGCCCAGCTTCCCGCGGGCCAGGCCGCCAGGGCCATCACCGAGGCGTACTTCCTGGCCGCGTACCGCTTCAACCGCTATCTCAAGGAGCAAAGGGAGTGCTCCGTGCGCACCCTGCAGGTGGGTTATCTGCCGGAGCAGGAGGTGGAGGTGATCGCCGCCCTCAAGGTGGGGCAGACCTTGGGTGAAGCCACCAACTTGGCCCGGGACCTGGTGAACGAACCGGCCAATGTTCTGACGCCGGAGCGGCTGGCCCAGGAAGCCCAGAGGGCCGGGGAGAAGTACGGCTTCGCCGTGGAGGTTTTGGGGGAGGAAGAGATTGAAAAGCTTGGCATGGAGGCCTTCCTGGCCGTGGGCAGGGCCAGTGCCAACGGGCCCCGGCTGATCATCATGCGCCATCTGGGGGATCCCGCCAATCCCGAACAGGTGCTGGGGCTGGTGGGCAAGGGCCTGACCTTTGACAGCGGCGGCCTTTCCCTCAAGCAGGCCAAGGGCATGGAGACCATGAAGTTCGACATGGCGGGCGCGGCCGCGGTGATCGGGGCCATGGGCGCCCTGGCCAGGGAAAAGGTGCGTGTGAATGTGGTGGCGGTGGTGGCCGCCTGTGAAAACCTCATCTCCGGTAAAGGCTTCCGGCCCGGGGATATCATCGGCTCCCGGGCGGGGAAGAGCATCTTAGTGGAAACCACCGATGCGGAAGGGCGGTTGACCCTCGCGGATGCGGTGCACTACATGGTAAGTGCAGAGAAGGCTTCGGTGGTGGTGGATGTGGCCACCCTCACGGGTGCTGTCATCGTGGCCCTGGGGAATCTCACCACAGGCGTGCTCACCAACGATCAGAGCCTCTTTGAGCGCCTGCAGCGGGCTTCCCAGCAGTCGGGTGAGCGGGTCTGGCAGTTGCCCAGTTTCCCGGAGTACAGGGAGCAGAACAAAACCCCCTACGCGGATCTGCGCAACGTGGGGGGCCGGGAAGCGGGGACCATCACCGCTGGTCTGTTCATCGGCGAGTTCGTGGAGGATACTCCCTGGCTGCATCTGGATATTGCCGGAACCGCCTTCCGGGAGAAGGACGGGGATTACCTGCAGAAGGGTGCAACCGGCGTGGGGGTGCGCCTGCTCTACCACTTCGCCGAAACGTATCTATAGTTAGAGAAAGGAAGGGGCCTACCCGCGGGCAGGCCCCTTTTTGGTGTGCAGAACTAGACATTTCCCCCTGCCAGCTGGTCCAAGGCGTACAGGGCGGCACCGATCACCCCGCCCTCTCCAGCCAGGGGCGAGATGACTATGGGGGTATCCTGCAACTCTGTCATGGCGCTGGCGCGAAAACCGCGGCGGGCAGCTGCTTCCAGCAGGGGATACCACTGCATGATGCTCCCGCCCAGTACAAAAAGCTCCGGGTTGAACATGTTGGCCATGGCCCCCAGGCCTCTGCCCAGGGCCGTGGCCATTTCTTCCAGTACCGCCAGGGCCTTCTCCTCGCCGTCTCGGGCCCGCTGGAACACCTCCGGTGAGGTGAGCTCCCGGCCGTAGGCGCGGCTTGCCAGCCTGGCCACCGCGGTGCCGGAGGCGTAGAGCTCCAAACAGCCCCGGTTGCCGCAGGGGCAGGGTGGACCCTGGGGATCGATGCTGATGTGGCCCATGTGGCCGGCGATGCCCTTGGCCCCGTGCACGAGCCGGCCGCCGGCGATGATGCCGCCCCCCAGGCCCGTGCCCAAGGTGAGGGAGATGAAATCCCGGCGGCCCCGGCCAGCGCCCACCTTCAGCTCGGCGTAGGCATGGATTTTGCAGTCATTGTCCACAAAGGCGGGAAGCTCCGCCGTTTGGGCTAGAATGTCCCGCAGGGGCACACCAACCCACGGGGCCTGGGGGTACAGGCCGGGAAGGTACTTCCCCGTGGCCNGGTGGATCTGCCCCGCGGTGCCGGCACCCATCGCCACTGCTTTATGGCGGCGGGCTAGGGCCGCGGCCCTGCGGCCCACCTCTTCAAAAAAGGGGGCCCCCGCGGCCATGTTGGAGGGGAGGTGTTGGCTCTCCAGGATGTTCCCCTGGTCATCCACCACGGCGATCCTGGTGTTGGTCGCGCCGATATCTATTCCTAAAGCACATCTTGTCATCTTCGCATCTCCATTTCAACGTGAACTCTTGCGCCTTGCAGCCTAGCTGGTCAGAAGCGATCCCAGGCGCCCCACCAAACCCCGCTGCACTTCCAGGTAGTCCTGCCAGGGCACAGGGCGGCTGAACAGGTACCCTTGGGCCTTGAGGCAGCCCATGTGCCGCAAAAGCTGCAGCTGGTTGGGGCGTTCCACCCCTTCCGCCACAACTTCCATGCTGAGATTGCGGCCCATACCGATAATGGAGCGGACCAGACCGGCCATGCGGGAACTGGTGTCCACATGGTCGATGAACCCCTTATCGATCTTCAGGGCCTGCATGGGGAAGCGGGCCAGGTACTGCAGGGAGGAATAGGCGGTGCCGAAATCGTCGATGGCGATGTGGATGCCCATGGCTTTCAAGGCCTGGAAGTTCTCCAGGACATCTGGTGTGGGCCGCAGCATCGCCTCTTCGGTGATCTCAATGTGCAGCATGCCCTTGGGCAGGTCATAGCGGCTGAGGATGGACCGCAGCTGGGCGGCGAAATGGGGTGAACGGAAGTGATGGGCGGAAATATTCACCGACACCCAGCCCGGGTCACAGCCCGCCTTCAGCCACTCTTCGTGCTGGGCGCACACCTGCTCCAGCATGAACTCTCCGATCTGCTCCACCAGGCCCCCCTGCTCAGCCGCGGGGAGGAACTGCCCCGGCAGGAGCAGGCCCCTGGTGGGGTGGTTCCAGCGGATCAACGCTTCCTTACCGGCGATGGTCTGGGTGGCCAGATCCACCACCGGCTGGTAGTAGACGGTGAACTGGCCCTGCTCCAGGCCGGTGCGGATCTCGGTTTGAAAGCGCATGCGCTCCACCAGGGCATGGTGGACGCTGGGGTTATAAAGCTTCAGGGCCTCGGCATCGCCGTGCTCAGCTTCGTAGAGCGCGGCCTGGGCCTGCTGGTAGAAAAGGTCAGCCCCCACATCCTGCTCCACGCTGATGCTGATCCCGCCGCAGAGCCGCACGGAGAGATCGCCTTCCTCATAGGTCAAAGGGTGGGCCAGGAGCTGATCCAGCCGGTCGATGATCTGCAGCACCCCGTTGGATCCGGCCGGAATGATCAAACCGAACTCGCCCTCGGAAAGGCGGCCGATGACCAGATTCCCCGCGGTGACCTCCCGCAGGGTGTGGGCCAGGTGGATGAGGAGGCGGTCGAAGATGGCCCTGTCCAGAAACGTTTTGATCTCCGCCAAATCCCTGATGGACACCAGGGCTAAAATCACGGTTCCGCCGCTTTCCAAGGCGCTTTCCAGGCTGTTCATGAACTGGTGCCGGTTGGGCAGCCCCGTTAAGGGATCGTAGAAGGTCATGGTACCGATGGTTTCCATCATGCGGTTGAAGGACTGGCCCGTCTCACCGATTTCATCCCTGGTGGTCACCGCCGCCCGCACCGTGAGATCGCCTTCGGCCCCCCGGCGGAAGATCTGGTTCAGTTCCACAATGGGCCGGGAGATGGTGGAGGCAAACCAGGAACCCAGCCAGAGAACCAGGACGAGACTGCCCACCGCCACCCCGGACAAATGCCAGATCAGGCGGTGCACAGGGGCGGTGAAATACGAGGTGGGGACCTTCACCGCCACAGTCCAGCCGCTGGAGCCGGGGAGTTTTTGGTAATAGGCGTGGTAGCCCACGCCGTTTTCCGTGCCGGAAAAGGAGCCCGCTTCCCTGGGGAGCTGGTCCCACCCGGGGAAGATGTCCTGGATGCGGCTGTTCATGATCATGTCAGGATCCGGATGGATGATGAAATAGCCGTGTTCATCCACCAGATAAAGGGAGTCCTGCTGCGCCGAGACCATCAGGTCCCGGGAAACCCTGAGGAGTTCCTCCAGGTCCATGGAAAGCCCCAAAACGCCCTGCACCGCCGTGCGATCCTGGTTCCAGATGGGGGTGGCCACGATAATCACCCGCTGGTCGGTGGAGCGGGAGAGCAGCGGCCCCGTGATCACGGTCTGTCCCTCCATGACCTGGCCGAAATACTCCCGATCCGCGATATTACCGGCATCCCGGGTGAGGGTGGTGTTGTAGTTACCCTCCGGATCGGCCACGAAGAAGATCAGGTAATAGGGGAAGGCTTCTTCGATCTGCCGGAGCAGGTACGGTTCGATCTGCTCCCAGTCCATGGTCTCCAGCAAGTCGTTATTGGCCAGCTGCTGGAGATCGGCCATGCGCTCGCGCTGCCAAAGGGCGAGGATGTGGCTCTGGTGGTGGGCCAGCGCCCGGGCATTTTCCACCACCAGCTGGTGCACCAAAGAACGGGTGAGCACGCCGGTAATCAGCATCACTATCCCCATGAGGGTCAACACCACAAGCAGAAACAGGGCCAGAACGCGATCACGAATTCTGCCAAACTTCCATCTAGACATGGCCAATACCCCCAGCGGGCGGGAAATATACCGTGGCTATTCGACATTAATCGAGGAAATCCTTTTCAAGTTGGTTATAAAAGCGGGGCCAAGAGCCGCAAAAGGGCCCACTTAGCCCGCTGCAGGGGCGGGATCTGCCGGTAGTGGTCCAGCTGCACCTCCCGGCAGACCTTGAGCGTTTCCAGGAAGTCATCCCGGATCTGGAGCACGCTCTCGGTATGGTAGAGCCACACCGCGTTTTCAAAGGCCATGTACAAACTGCGGTAATCCAGGTTCACGGTGCCCACCACCGCCACCTGGTCATCGGCCACCATGGCCTTGCCGTGCATGAACCCTGGAGTATACTCGAAGATCCTTACACCGCTTTCCAACAGGGGCTGGTAGTAGGAGCGGGTGACGGCAAAAACCAGGGGCTTGTCCGGAATGCCGGGCGTCATCAGGCGCACATCTACCCCGGTTTTGGCCGCGGCGCAGATCGCGGCCACCATTTCGCTGTCCAGGACCAGGTACGGCGTGTAGATGTAGAGGTACTCTTCCGCCCGGTTGATCAAGTTGAAGTACACCGTTTCGCTCACCGTCTCATCATCCAGGGGGTTGTCGGCAAAGGGCTGGATAAAGCCCTGATCTGGCGGCAGATCAGAAAGCTGCGGCGGGCGGAAGTCCTCCAGGCTTTCCTGCTCCCCCCGGAGGTATTCCCACATGGCCAGGAACATCACGGTCAGGGACCACACTGCTTCACCTTTGAAGAGGAAGGCAAAATCCTTCCAGTGGCCGAACCTTTCGATCACGTTGATGTACTCATCCGCGAGGTTGATGCCGCCGGTTAGGCCGGTGTGCCCGTCGATGATGATGAACTTGCGGTGATCCCGGTAGTTGAGCTTGGCGGTGAGCAGCGGCGTCAAAGGATGAAAGCGCTCTGTTTTGATCCCTTGGGCTTCCAGTCTGGCGGGGTAATCCTTGGGCAGCCGGAACATGCAGCCCAGATCATCGTAGATCAGGCGCACATCCACCCCTTCCTGGGCCTTGCGCCGCAGGATTTCCAGGATGCTGTTCCACATGAGGCCCTCTTCGATGATGAAGAACTCCAAGAAGATGAACCTTTCCGCCTTTTCCAGCTCCGCCAAAATGTCCGGGAAGGCCAGATCCCCCACGGGATAGAACTTGGAGTACTGGTGCCGGTAGAGGGGATAGGCGGCATGGTTTTGGATGTAGCGGGCCTGGCCCGCGGCCCGGGGGTCCCTGCCCTCCAGCTCGGAGAGGATCGGTTGGCTGGTTTCCAGGGATTTTTCCCCGATCAGCCGGGTCCGTTCCATCTTCCGCCGCATCCCGGCGCTGAGCCTGGTCCGGCCCAACATCAGATAAAAGAGGCCGCCGAAAATGGGAAAGAGCAGGATCAAGATGATCCAGGAGATCTTGTAGGCCGATTTGGACCGGCCCGTGGCGATCAGGATCACCACCACGGCGCTGAGTCCGGTGCAGAAGGCGTAGAAGAGGGGAAGGTACCCGCTGAAGCGCACGATCATGAGGATCAAGGCGCCCAGCTGGGCAAAAATGGCTGCTCCTGCAATGGTGGCCCGGTGGGTTGCGATTTTCAGGTATTTTTTCATGGCCAGCTTCACACCTCGGGGCTGCATTGTGCCGACATACCTTGATCTTCCTCAAAGGGCGGGGCTTTGTCAAGGGAAGGGGGGCCTGCATTTGTGGGCACAATCTTTTTCCTTGTTCGCCATACCCTCCTGTGGTATATTTTACTCAGCAAAACCACGCCCTAGGTGGTGAAATACCGCTTGGCCCCCTAGGCGCGTGAATACTGTGCACGGAGGTCTGATTCTAGATGAAAAGGAGAGCTGTGCAGCTGCTGTTTGTGAGTTTCCTCCTTGTCCTGGCCTTGGGCGCTGGGCTATGGGCGGAAGAGGCGCAGGAGGTACCGGAAGTACAAGAAGAAGAGGAATACTGCATTAAGATCCTCGTGCCGGATTTCGCCCTGCAGAGCGCCGAGGGGGAAATTGTCCGCCTCAGCGACTTTAGGGGGAAGGTTGTGGTTTTGAACTTCTGGGCCACCTGGTGCCCCTACTGCGTGATGGAACTGCCTGAACTGCAGGCGCTCCATGAGGAGCTGCAGGAGCGGGGCGATGCGGTGATTCTCCTTCTGGACCAGATCGATGGGGAATGGGAGACGGTGGAAAGCGGCACAGCCTACCTGGCTGAACAGGGCATCACCATCCCCAACCTCATGGACTATGGCCTGGTGGCCTATGGAATCTTCCAGATTCCTGGCCTGCCCACCACGGTGGTCATCGATGCCGAGGGGTATCTCTGCGACTACGCCATCGGGATGGTGACCAAGGACATGGTGCTCAAGATGATCGAGGGGGCCAAATAATGCTGCAGCAGTTGGCGCCCCAAGTAACGCCGTCGCTGTTCGGCTTGATCTTTGTCGAGGGTTTGCTGGCCTTTCTCTCACCGTGCATTCTCCCCATGATCCCCATCTACCTTCTCTACCTTGGGGGCGAGGAAGCCGCGGGGGAAAGGGCCGGAGTGCGCCTTTTCCTGAACACCCTGGGCTTTATCGCCGGCTTCACCGTAGTGTTTGTGGCCCTGGGCGCAACTGCCTCCGCCCTAGGTCGGCTGATTGCGGGTAACCGCCTGCTGCTGCAGCGCCTGGGAGGCCTGGTGATCATCCTGATCGGCCTCAATTACCTGGGGGTGATCAGGATCGGCCTGCTCAACCGCGGCCGGACCCTGCGGGCGGACACCAGCAATCTGCGCTTCTGGTCCAGCCTGCTCTTTGGGGCGGCCTTCTCTCTGGGCTGGACGCCCTGCCTAGGGGCGTTTTTGGGCACCGCGCTCATCCTAGCCTCCAACCTGAACACCTTGTTCCAGGGGATGGCGCTGCTTTTCACCTTTTCCCTGGGACTGGGGGTGCCCTTTCTCCTCACCGCCCTGCTTTGGGGTAAGCTCCAGAACGCCCTTGGGGTGATCAAGCGCAATTTGCCCCGCATTCAGGCCGTCTCGGGTTTGCTCCTCATCGCGGTGGGGCTGCTCATGCTCTTTGACCTCTTCCGGTTTTACGCTAACCTCTTTATATGACAAAACCCCGGCTTAGCCGGGGTTTAAGTCTATACCTTGCTACTGGATGGGCTCGAAGCGGGCGGTGAAGAAGCGCAAAACCGGGGGTTCGTACACAAAGCGCAGGCCCTTTACGTTTTGCCTGTTGTTCCAGGCGGCCTGCACCGCATCCACCACATAGTCGAAGTGGGCGTAGGTGTAGACCCGCCGGGGGATGGTCAGGCGCACCAGCTCCAGCTTGGGGTAGTAGTGGTTGCCCTGGGCATCCCGGCCCGCGGAGATGATGCCCCGTTCCATGGTGCGCACGCCCGATTCTAAGTAGATCTGGGCCGCCAGCATCTGGGCGGGGAACTCATCTTGGGGGATATGGGGATAGAAGCGGCGGGCATCCAAAAAGACCGCGTGGCCGCCGATGGGCTTGACGATGGGAATGCCGGCTTCCAGAAGCTTCTCCCCTAAGTAGCGCACCTGGTCCAGGCGGTGGGCCACGAAGTCGTAATCAGCCGCTTCATAAAGACCCCGAGCCAGGGCTTCCATGTCCCGGCCGGACATGCCGCCGTAGGAGGGCATCCCTTCATAGACCACCACCAGGGCGGTGGCCTTCTGGTAGAGTTCCTGGTCGTTGAGGGCCAAAAAGCCCCCGATATTCACGATGCCGTCTTTCTTGCCGCTCATGGTGCAGCCGTCGGCGTAGCTGAACATCTCCCGCAGGATCTCCCTGATGGTCTTGTTCTCATAGCCGGGCTCCCGGTGCTTGATAAAACAGGCGTTTTCCACGCAGCGGGTGGCATCGAACATGACCTTGATCCCGTACTTCTGCGCCAGCTCGTATACGGCCTTGAGGTTGGCCATGGAAACGGGCTGGCCCCCGGCCATGTTCACGGTGACGGCCAGGGAGATGTAGGGGATGCGCTCCGGTCCCACTTCGTCGATGAGGGCCTGCAATTTGGCCAGATCCACATTGCCCTTGAAGGGGTGCTCGTTTTCCGGATCGTGGGCTTCATCGATGATCACATCCCGGAAGGTGGCGCCCGCCAGCTCCTGGTGGGCCCGGGTGGTGGTGAAGTACATGTTACCTGGCACATAGTCGCCTGGCTTGATCATGATCTTGGAGAGGATGTTCTCCGCGCCCCGCCCCTGGTGGGTGGGGACCACATATTTGAACCCGTAGAGGTCCCGCACTGCTTCTTCCAGATGTTTGAAGTTCTTGCTGCCGGCGTAGGCTTCATCACCCAGCATGAGACCTGCCCACTGATTGTCGCTCATGGCGTTGGTGCCGCTGTCAGTAAGCAGGTCAATGTAGACATCTTCAGAATTGAGCAGGAAGGTATTGTAGCCAGCACGCTTGATTGCTTCTTCCCGCTGCTCCCTGGTGGGGATGCGCATGGGTTCTACCATTTTGATGCGGTAAGGTTCCGGTCGATACTTATACTTGTAGGAATCCACTGGCGACACTCCAATCTTTAGTAGTTGTTTGCTCAAGATCAAGTATAACGCAAGGTTAATGAAAAGTAAAATATTAATGGCTCATTGTAGAATGAAATGCAACACGAAGAAATGAATGGAACCACAGCCAGAAACCCTGTATGATGTTGGTAACCAAACTAACACGATACGGAGG
>JGI24710J26742_10000356_pt1 | contig 42196 bp, 19 predicted proteins | sample BioPla2DNA2_FD_26742 | JGI IMG/M metagenome (IMG submission 26742)
GCCGAATCTTTTACCGCCGTGGACAATTGGAAACAACATCCCGGCTCAATGAAAAATCAGGGTGAATGGGCGTTTGCAGCCGGTATCAACCGCTTCGTTTACCATACCTTCCAGCACCAGTCGTTGCCTGACAGCTTGCGCCCGGGCATGACGATGGGACCTTATGGCGTTCATTGGGACCGCAACCAAACATGGTGGCCGATGGTTGATGCCTATCATCGCTACGTGGCGCGGTGTCAATACATGTTGCAACAGGGCCGTACCGTGGCCGATCTGCTCTATCTCGCGCCTGAAGCATCTCCTTTTGTATTTCTCGCGCCCGAATCGGCATACGAATATGAAAATCCCGCGTTGCCGGACAGAAAAGGGTATAACTTCGACGCTTGCCCGCCCAGCATGCTCTATAAAGCCGAAGTGAAGGAGAACATGATTGTTTTCCCGGGTGGTGCCACCTATCGCGTGCTCGTGTTGCCCTATTTCAAAACCATGACACCTGAGCTGTTGAAGAAGATCAAGGAACTTGTCCGCGATGGAGCAACAATAGTAGGGGTTCCACCGGAAAAATCCCCCAGCCTTAGCAATTATCCCCGGTGTGATGAAGAGGTGAAGGCTTTGGCGATGGAGTTGTGGGGCGCGGAAGAGGCTCCTGAAACGCTGACTACCCGTCTTTATGGAGAAGGGAAAATCATTTGGGGGCAGGAGTTGAAGGAGAAGGCTGACAACCTGTATCCACATTACGATATTACCGCGAAAATAGTCGCGGAAAGTGTGCCTGCCGATTTCGAGTCGGAAGGAGGTATCCGCTACACGCACCGTACATTGAATGGCACGGACATCTATTTCGTCTCCAATCGTACCGGAAAGGCGACAGCCGAAACATGCAAATTCCGCGTCATAGACGCCCAACCGGAGCTATGGCACCCGGTCACCGGGGAAACGCGTGCCTTGCCCCAATATTCCCGGGAAGGAGGGCAAACCATCATACCGCTTCAATTCGACAGGGATGAAGGCTATTTCATCGTCTTTCGCACCAAGGGGCTATCGCCTACATCCAAAACCAACTTCCCGGAAATAGAGCAGCTGGCGGTGCTGGATGCCCCGTGGACGGTATCCTTCGATCCTGAATGGGGAGGTCCCGCATCGGTGGTGTTTGACCAGTTGACGGACTGGTCGCACCATTCAGACCCCGGCATCAAATACTATTCCGGAACGGCCGTTTACAAGCAGACATTTGATCTGCCGAAAACGGATGCGAAATCGTTCTACCTGGATTTGGGAAAGGTAAACAATATGGCTCGTGTGAAGCTCAATGGTAAGGATGTAGGCGTAGTATGGACATTCCCTTGGCGGGTGGATATTTCCGACGCGGTGAAACCGAAAGGAAATCAGTTGGAGATAGAGGTGGTTAACCTCTGGCCCAACCGGTTGATAGGTGATGAGCAACTTCCTGATGATGGGATAGTGAACGGGCAATGGCCGGAATGGTTGACGGAAGGTAAACCCCGCACGAGCGGCAGGTATACCTTCACGACCTACAAGCATTTCAATAAAGATTCCCCATTGCTTGAATCGGGCTTGATAGGGCCTGTAAAGATATTGGTTAGGAAATAGTTCATCAAAGAATAGACTATTTCTCGCCATGGCATAGTCCAAGCGAGCTTGTCCTCTGCTTGTTTCCCGGGTCAAGGAGAATTGCACACGCTTTCTTGGCCCGGTTTCAATTTTTATTCGTACCTTTAAAGTGCGAAAGAGAATGAGCGTGTATCTATTCATCAAAACTAAAATCTTAGAATGAGAAACAATAACTATTGCGTGATCATGAGCGGTGGGGTGGGAAGCCGCTTCTGGCCCTTTAGCAAAGAGGGGAAACCCAAGCAATTCCTGGATTTTTTTGGCACGGGACGGTCGTTGCTGCAAAGCACGTTCGACCGGTTTAAGGAGATCGTGCCGGTGGAGAACATATACATCGTGACCAACGATGCCTACGCGGAGATGACATCAAGGCAGTTGCCCGAGCTGAAAGAGGAGCAGATCCTGCTGGAGCCTATCCGGCGGAACACCGCCCCGGCCATTGCCTACGCTTCGTTTCGCATTCGGGCTGTGAACCCCAACGCGAACATCGTGGTGGCTCCCTCCGACCATCTGATCTTGAACGTGGGGCGATTCGTGGATGATATCAAAAAGGGGTTGAGCTTCGTGGAGAAGAACCCGGTATTGCTCACGCTGGGTATACAGCCGAGTCGCCCCGAAACGGGGTATGGCTACATCCAGTCGGGTGAGGAGCAGGAAGATGGAATCTACAAGGTGAAGGCATTCACCGAAAAGCCCGATTACAACCTGGCCAAGAAGTTCGTCGAGAGCGGCGAGTTCGTATGGAACTCGGGTATCTTCCTGTGGAACGTGAATAGTATCATCGACGCGTTCCGAAAACACCTCCCGGACATCATCCGGAAGTTTAACGAGGGGAAGGAGCTGTTTAACACGCCAGCCGAGAAGCGGTTTATCGACAAGAGCTTCCCGTTCTGCCGGAACATCTCCATCGACTACGGGATACTGGAGAAAGCCGATAACGTTTACGTGAACATCTCGGATTTCGGCTGGAGCGACCTGGGTACCTGGGGGGCGCTGCACGATATCTCCGACAGGGATGAAAACAACAATGCGCACCTGAACTGTAAGGCGCTCTTCGTGGAGAGCAGCGACAACATCGTGGCGATGAGCGATGGGAAACTGGCCGTTATCCAGGGACTGGAGGATTACATCGTTGCCGAGTCGGGTAACGTGCTGCTAATTTGCAAGAAGAACGAAGAGCAACGCATCAAGCATTTCGTGACCGACGTGAAGCTCCGCTACGGGGACGAGTACGTTTAGCGTCTGTCAGACTTGAACCCGAAAGCAGTTACAACGAAACACGCGAAAGCCGGTTGATTAACGCTTGTTAACTAATAAAGAGCAGCTCCCGGTACTTGGGCAACGTCCACATCTGGTTGTCCACGATCAACTCCAGTTTATCCACGTGGTAGCGAATCACGTTTAAGAACGGCTCCACCTTATCGTGGTATGCGATGGCTTTTTCTTGGGCGCTCTCTAACCGGTTGGCCATTCTCCGTGCTTCCACCATCGCATCGACGTTGGTTTTAATGGAGGCGATGTGTTCTGCGATCTCCTCCACGAGGATGGCATCCTGACGGGCCATTTTTTCCGCCTTCTCCTTGCTGAATACGGCGTGCATCTTGTAGATATTATCGAGTAGCACCGATTGGTACTCCGTGGCCACGGGGATAATGTGGTTCATGCTGAGGTCGCCCAGTACCCGCGCCTCAATCTGCACCTTTTTGGTGTAGGTCTCCCACTTGACCTCGTTGCGGGCGTACAGTTCTTTCTCACTTAACACGCCGATTGACTCGAACATCTTCACCGATTGCTCCCGGGTGTACTCGTTGTACACGAGGGGAACGTTGTTTTCGCAATTGAGTCCCCTACGTTGGGCCTCCTCCTTCCACTCGTCACTGTAGCCATTCCCCTCGAAGCGGATGGGCTTAGAATCCCGGATGTAGGTGCGAAGGGTGTCGAAGATAGCCTCTTCTTTCCTTATACCTTGTTCCATCTTGACGCCAACCTCTTTCCTGAAGTCGATGAGTTGCGATGCCATAGCCGAGTTGAGCGCGATCATGGCAGATGAACAGTTAGCCGACGAGCCCACGGCGCGGAACTCGAACCGGTTCCCGGTGAAGGCGAAGGGCGACGTGCGGTTTCGGTCGGTATTGTCAATCAACACCTCCGGGATGTGCGCGATGCCTAACTTCATCTGCTTGATCTCTTCATCCACGGTGATATCGTCATCACGGGAACTCTGTTCAATTTTGTCCAGCACGGCCGATATCTGCTTCCCCAGGAATACCGAGATGATGGCGGGGGGCGCTTCATTGGCACCGAGGCGGTGGGCGTTGCCGGCCGACATGATAGAGGCTTTCAACAGCCCGTTATGCTTGTAAACGGCCATGAGTGCGTTCACGAGGAAGGTGACGAACAGCAGGTTCTCATACCCCGTTTTGCCAGGGGTGAATAGCCCAATCCCGGTGTCGGTACAGAGCGACCAGTTGTTGTGTTTGCCGGAACCGTTCACCCCGGCGAAAGGCTTCTCGTGCAGGAGTAAACGGAAGCGATGCTTTGTGGCGATACGCCGCATCAAAGTCATGACCAGCAGGTTTTGATCCACCGCGAGATTGGTGTCCCGGTGGATGGAGGCCAGCTCAAACTGGTTGGGAGCTACCTCGTTATGCCTCGTCTTTAAGGGGATACCGTACTTGTAAGCCTCCTGTTCCACCTCTCGCATAAAGGCCGCCACCCGCGGGGGAATGGCCCCGAAGTAATGGTCTTCGAGTTGTTGGTTTTTCGCGCTTTCATGCCCCATTAGGGTGCGGTCAGTAAGGATAAGGTCAGGCCGAGCCGCGTAGAGTGCCTCGTCCACCAGGAAGTACTCCTGCTCCCAGCCGAGGTAGGAGTAGACCTTCTTCACGTCTGGATAAAAAAGCTTGCAAACCTCTACCGATGCCTTATCTACCGCGGAAAGCGCTTTCAGCAGGGGGGTCTTGTAGTCTAACGCTTCGCCAGTGTAGGAGATAAAAACGGTGGGGATACAGAGGGTATCGTCAATGATAAAGGCGGGAGAGCTTGGGTCCCAAGCGGTATAACCCCTTGCTTCGAAGGTGTTGCGAATGCCCCCGCTAGGGAAGCTCGACGCATCGGGCTCCTGTTGGGCCAACAGCTTGCCTGAGAAACGCTCGATGATGTTTTCCCCCGGACCACCCGCGTAATCGATAAACGAGTCGTGCTTCTCGGCAGTGCCCCCGGTGAGCGGCTGGAACCAGTGGGTGTAATGGGTGGCGCCCATCTCGATGGCCCACATCTTCATCCCGGCAGCCACGTGCTCGGCAATGCCGCGGTGCAGCGTGGTGCCCCGGTCAATCGCCTCCAGCACGATGTTCAAGGTCTCCTTCGAAAGGTATTTCGACATGCGCTCACGGTTGAACACGTACTTGCCAAAATACTCCGAAGGTAACTTGTCGGGGGTGGCTACCTCCACCGGAACCCTCCTTGACGCCTCCTCTACCGCGTTAAATCGTAACGTTGACATAAATCCCTCCAATTTTATTAGCCTTCACGTCTGAATTGTTGTTGTCCGAAGCTGCTTCAAAACGAAACGGTTTTCGCAACTCAACGATGGCCTGATAGTAAAAAACGGCCTCTTCCGAAAAATTTGACGGTTGCTTGATTTAAAAAGCGTACCCTTCCCTCCAATTCGATGGTAAGACGATGCAAAAATATACAAAATGATTCATATTTCATGCAAATCTGACTTTCCTCTACATCTTTTCTTTGTAAATAATGTTTGATTTTTAGTCACACAGGTATGAAGTTGTCCAAACCGTAATAGACGATCCGGTTGTGTATTCACGTTAATTATTGCTTTAAAGCAAATATCTAACCCGTGAACTTTTGTGATAGGTGAAAGAAATATTTGATGCACAATAGTTCAGCGGGTAACGTGGTTGGATGATGTAGGGGTTTTTTTATGTAGGTTTTTTCATGTAATTTTGACGCTATTCGCTACAAACGTTTATAAAACTGGAGAGAATGAACGAAGCAAATAAAGCAAACGAAGAAAACAGATACAAAGGGTACAAAATAGAGAAAAAGACCATTGATATTGTCGCGGCGAGCAAGTGGGCTTTGGTAATTATAGGTCTCTCGCTGGTGCTTTTGGGTGTTCCCTTCTACCTGATTTGGAAACCCGCATTGGCGATTACCTGGCAAGGGTGCCTCCTTTTTTTCTTTCTTTTTATCGCGGGAGTGGCCATGCATGAACTGATTCACGGGATTTTTTTCGGACTGTTTGCCGAGTCGGGTTTTTCCAGTGTTCGGTTCGGTTTTATGCGTGAATACCTCACACCCTATTGCCATTGCAGCGAGCCGTTGAAGGTGAAGCACTACTCTCTGGCAGCCCTTATGCCGGCCTTACTGCTGGGGCTTTTGCCTATTGTCGCCGCCTTTTTCGTGGGCAGCCCCTTTTGGTTGCTTTTCGGCATCGTTTTCCTTAGTGCCGCGGCAGGCGATCTGATGGTGGTGTGGATACTCAGGAAAGAGACTTCAGATACGCTTGTGCAAGACCACGTATCGGAGCCGGGCTGTTGGGTGTACAAGAAACCGCTCACCTTGGAGTAGCGTGGGTATAAAAGCAGTCAAAATGGTTGGTGTAACGAAGGTGCTTGGAAGGGCCAAGCGGCGGAAAACCCGCTCCCGGCGTTCTCTGCGGGTCAATAAGACTAGCCGTGTTTATCCACGGGATTATACACTTCTGGAGAAGAAAAAACGGTGGTGCACGCTTATCGTCTCTGTCGTCCTGTTTGCACTTATTATCCTATTTAGTTACGTTCCGGTGCTCTCCGAATGGTACATGCGTGCTGTCTACCCGGGGGTGGCCACGCTGCTCTCCTCTTTCTCCAGCCTGTTTCCTTTCTCGTTGTACGACCTGTTCTTGATTGGGGCGGTAATCTGGTTATTGATGATCATCGTGCTAGCCATCGTCCGAAGGAGCGGGTTCGTCCGCTTCCTCTTTTCATTGCTGCGCTTCGTAACGGTTCTCGTTGCATGGTTCTATTTCAGCTGGGGAATCGCCTACTTCAGGGAAGATTTCTACACCCGGTGTCAGGTAGAGGAGGTGGCGTACGACAGCGAAGGGTTTCACGATTTCGTGACTTGGTATATTGAGAAAGCGAACCAGTCGTACATTGATCTTGCGGGTGAAGGAGGTGCGGAAACAGGAGAAGATAGCGGAACGGGCTGGGGGAGTGGAATGAAAGAGCAGGGCGGAATAGGAGGGCGTGGTAAAATAGACAAGAAAGCGGTTCAGACGGAGCTGGAGTCGGTTTACCAAAAACTGCACGAGCCGCTGCGGCTGGCTTTCCCCAACGGCAAACGAAGGGCGAAGCCGATGATGTTCGAGCCGTTCCATACCAAAACGGGCGTTTCCGGGTATTTTGGGCCGTTCTTTAACGAGGTGCACGTGAACCATTACAGCCTCGATTTTACCTACCCGTTTACCCTGGCGCATGAGATGGCGCACCAGTTCGGTATCGGCCTCGAGTCGGAGGCCAACCTCTACGCGTTTATCGTCTGCGCTGCGAGTAACGATAGGCAGGTACGCTACAGTGCCTACGTCTCCACGCTTGGGTACGTGTTGAACGACGCCCGCCGTATTCTCCCTGATAACTACAAGGAGATCTACCAATCCGTGCGACCGGAGATCTTGAACCATTTAAAGCAAAACAGGGAGCATTGGCTGGCAGCCAGGAGCGAGCCGCTCTCGAACGCGCAGGATAAGGTGTATGATGCATATTTGAAAACCAACAAGGTGAGTACGGGGCAGGTCAACTATTCCGAGGTGGTGGGGTTACTCGTCTCAAGTTACAACAACTTCTCCCGTTTTTGGTAAGTCACGGTGAGTTTTGTGGGGCACTATCGTTTGGTAGCTTGTTGCGAATGTGGCCCATTAACTATTCCCGAGTTAGTTTGCTGGAATACAATAGTTTGGCAGTTCGTTGGGAATTCCTGATGGGTTTGGGGTGGTGGAGGTGTTTTGCTGAACCGCGGTGGGTTTAGTGGGACACAATAGTTTGGCAGCTCGATGGAATGCCGCGTTGGCCTTAGTGAACTGTGCTGGATTCGAACCAGCGACCTCTGCCCTGTCAAGGCAGCGCTCTAAACCAGCTGAGCTAACAATTCAGTTTCGTATCGCGAATATACGAACATCCAATCAATTTAACCAATCTTTGTTGAATATATTTTGTTTGGCCTCCCCTGTAAGTTTTTTTGCCTTTTGTCTTGCATGCTTGGAAAAAGCTATTTTTTCATCTAATTTTGTGGGAGATGATCATGCATCGTCATACGTGCTGATCAGGTCGATATCGCTATGAACGCGTGTTGCAGTTATTAAAAAATGTATGTTATGAATAGACGGAAAATCTTGTTTGTTTTAGGCCTTTTTGCTTTGATCTCCTCCTTTGCATATGCCGCGCCATTGCAAGAGCAAAACTCCATAAGGCTTATGTCATATAATGTGAGAAATGCCCGGGGCTTGGATAATGTGACAGATTATCAGAGGGTGGCAGACGTTATAAACAGCGTCAAGCCTGATATTTTGGCTGTTCAGGAGCTGGATAGCGTGACCGGGAGAAGCAAAGGGGTAGATGTTCTGGACGAGTTGTCCAGGAAAACACTCATGTTTCCCACCTATGCCCCTGCCATTGATTACGATGGCGGGAAGTATGGATTGGGCGTTCTCTCCAAAGAGAGACCGTTAAGTGTTAAAAGGGTGCCTTTGCCAGGGCGCGAAGAGGCCAGGATGCTGCTGATCGTTGAACTTGAAGGGTATTACTTTGGCTGCACGCATCTTTCATTGAACCATGAGGATCGGTTGCAGTCGGTTGACATCATAAAAAGGGAGGCAGAGAAGTTGGACAAGCCCTTTTTCCTGGCAGGTGATATGAACTCGAAGCCCGATTCCCCCGAACAAATAGCATTGAATGATGTTTTCACCTCCTTGCTTCCACCCCAAACAAACACCTATCCTGCTGATGAGCCCAATGTTTGTATCGACTATATCTATGGTTACAAGGGAATGGAAAATTGGTCGAGGCTCACAAACAGAGGGGTGATTGAGGAGAAGGTGGCATCAGATCATCGACCGCTCTATGTTGAGGTAAGGTTGCATGCCGATGCAGATAAAATATTTAGGACCAAGCCCTATCTTCAAAGACCGATAGATGGTGGGATCACTATCTCTTGGCTTACAAATGTGCCGGTGCATAGCTGGGTGGAGTATGGGGTTGACGGCAAGTTGGATCAACAGCTTCATGTCTACCTGGATGGTCAAATGCTGTGCAACAACTACCTGCACACATTTCGGCTGGAGGATCTGATACCCGGGCAAACGTATAGTTACAGGGTATGCTCCAGAGAAATCGCGGTGTACGAAGCCTATCGGAAGGAGTTTGGAAAGACGGCAGTCTCGGAGACCTATACTTTCAGGCTACCAACTGAGAAAGAGACCGACTTCACCGCGGTCATTTTGAATGATCTTCATCAGAGAAAAGGCCTGGTCGACCAGATCTCAGAAGTAATCAAGGATGTTGGGTATGACTTTGTGGTCTTTAATGGCGATAATATTGATGATCCAGGAAATGAAGCTCAGGCCGTCAACTCTATGTCATATATGAATGAGAAGGTGGGCGCGGAGTCAACACCGGTTTTCTATTTGCGGGGGAATCATGAAATACGGGGAGCCTATTCTATTGGCCTCCGTGATTTACTCGAATACATGGGCGAAAAAACATACGGTGCATTCAATTGGGGAGACACCCGTTTTGTGATCCTGGATTGCGGGGAGGACAAAGATGATGGTCATCGGGAGTACTTTGGCTTGAATGATTTTACAGGATTGCGAAAGGAGCAAGGCGCATTTTTGAGGAAAGAACTTTCCAACAAAGAGTTTAAAAAAGCGAAGAAGAAGGTGTTGATTCATCATATTCCCATATATGGCTTAGGTGAAGGCGCGTATAATCCAAGCTTCGACGAGTGGGGCGATATCCTGAAGAGTGCTCCATTTGACGTTGCCCTGAATGGTCACACTCATCGCTTTGCATACCATCCCCAAAAGACGATTGGTAACAACTTTCCCGTGGTGATTGGAGGGGGAAACAATCCTCAAGATGCCACCATCATGATACTCAAAAAGAAGGGGTCGGCAATGACGCTCCAGGTGCTTGATGTGAACGGCGATGAAAAATTGAAGCTTGAACTGTGAATTTAATACCGTGATACCACGATAAAAAGAGATATCGGACATGTTTGCCGCCTGTTCAGCCATGATGAGTTGATTGATTTGCACGAGTTTTGCATGCCATTCATTGCAAAGTAAAACTGAAAAATCAAATAATAAAATCAACTTATGGCGGTAGAACAACAGAACGACGATAGGGTAAGACATAATCCATACTACGGGATTATATTTGGCATCATCCTGGTGCTGCTTTTGAACGGGTTAATCATGCCCAAGCTGGTGCAGCAGAAGATTATCGATACCGATTACGGCAGCTTTATCCAGATGGTAGAAGAGGGGAAGGTGAAAAAGGTGCAGATTGAAGAGAACCGCGTCTTTTTCTCCGCGGTCACCTCCGGAAACGAGGAGCAGGTGTACCAAACCGGTTGCGTGAATGATCCCGATTTGGTTAACCGGCTACTGAACGCCGGGAGCCCGAACGAAACGGGGAGTATCGAGTTTACCAAGACCATCCCCCGCGAAAGTTCCCCGCTCATTAACTTCCTGCTGCTTTGGGTGCTCCCGGGTGTGATTTTCTACCTGTTATGGCGGCAGATGTCAAAGTCGATTCAAGGGCGGATGGCCGGGGGGAACAACGTGTTGTCCTTTGGGAAGAGCGGAGCGAAGATTTACGCCGATTCTGATATTTCCACCACGTTTGCCGACGTGGCGGGGCAAGATGAGGCGAAGGAGGCGTTGAGCGAGGTGGTCGACTTCCTGCATAACCCCGATAAATATACCAAGGTGGGGGCTACGCTACCCAAGGGGGCACTCTTGGTGGGACCTCCTGGTACCGGGAAAACGTTGATCGCCCGGGCGGTCGCCGGTGAAGCCAAGGTGCCTTTCTTCTCCATCTCCGGTTCCGAGTTCGTGCAGATGTTCGTGGGCATGGGAGCGGCCAAGGTACGCGACCTCTTCAAACAGGCCAACGAGAAGGCGCCTTGTATTATCTTTATCGATGAGATTGACGCTATCGGCAAGCGGCGCGATGGCATGAGCAGCAACGATGAGCGAGAGCAGACGCTGAATCAGCTGCTGACGGAGATGGACGGGTTTGATAGCAAGAAGGGGGTGGTCATCCTGGCGGCGACGAACCGCCCCGAGAGCCTGGATAAGGCGTTGCTGAGGGCGGGACGATTCGATCGGCGTATCCAGATGGAGCTACCCGACCTACAAGGACGGAAGGCAATACTGGAGGTACACCTTAAGAAGGTGAGACACGAGGAGATAGATATTGACCTTGTGGCGCGGGCTACGGCGGGCTCCTCCGGGGCGGATTTGGCCAACATCGTGAACGAGGGTGCATTACGGGCAGTGCGGATGGGGCGTGATGTGGTAACGACGGAAGATTTGGAAGAGTCGGTGGAGACGGTCATCGCCGGTGCCCAGAAGAAGGGGATGGTGATCTCCGAGACGGAAAAGAAGATTATCGCTTACCACGAGATAGGGCACGCCATGGTGGCCGCCAAGCAGACCAACTCCGCGCCGGTGCACAAGATCACGATTATCCCCCGAACATCAGGCGCGCTGGGGTATACCATGCAGGTTGATGAGGGCGAACAGTACCTGATGAGCCGCGAAGATCTGTTCAATCGGATCGCAACCCTCACCGGTGGCAGGGCGGCGGAAGAGATCATTTGCGGGACCATCACCACGGGAGCTTCGAACGACATTGAACGGGCTACCCAAATGGCCCGCTCCATGGTGACCCGCTACGGGATGAGTGATAAGTACGGCATGATGGCGCTGGAGACGGTAAAGAACGCGTACCTGGGCGGGGACGCCTCCCTGACCTGTTCTGATAAGACCGCGGCAGACATCGACAAAGAGGTGCACCGTATCATCAACGAGGCACACGATAAAGCGCGGAAAATCATCACGGATAACTTGGATAAGATGCACGAGGCGACCAACTTCCTGCTCGAGAAGGAGACGATCACGGGCGAGGAGTTCATGAAGATCCTGAATGATGCATCAACGAAATCGGCTGGGTCAATTGACAACGCCACTAAGGGTTCATAATTCAACTTTTCCTGAACTGCAGCGGGGTCATGCCGGTGTGCTGCTTGAAGAAGCGGCCGAAAAAGGAGGGGTTGGGGAAATGCAGCTCCTCCGATATTTGCAACGCGGTAAGCTCTGTTGCTTTCAATAACCTCTTCGCCTCAAGGATGACCATCTCGTTGATCCAGCTGCTTGCTGGGTGACCCGTGACCTCCTTGATGGTCATGGAGAGGTACTTCGGGGTGAGGCATAGCTTGTCGGCGAAGAAAGTCACCTGGCGTTCTTTTTGGAACGACTCGAACAGCAATCTGAAAAAATCATCCGTGATAGCCTCTTTTCTTGATTTATCGGTTACCGTGGAGGGTACCGATTCTAAGAAATGCGACATGATATCCATTATTAGGGCGTAGATAAGGGCTTCGGTTCGTTTTTCATGAAAATGGTTGTTCTCTGCATTGTACGATTTGGTCACGAGTGTACGCAGATTGATTAAATCGCGTACTGCCTCTGCGCTTATCGTACGCACGGGGTCGATTCTGATTCGTTTTAATAATTCAAGATCTTTCGGCAGTGGTAGCTTGAAGATGTAGTCGGCCGAAAGGAAAAGACTCTCCAGGGACAGATCGTCCGTCCGTTCTACCAGCGTGAATATTTGCCCCGGCGTGTAGAGGTGGATGGAGTTGGGTTTCAAGGTGTATTCCCGGTGGTTCTGCCTAATGGTGGCCTCTCCTTTCAAGCATACCGTGAAGATGAACCCGCTAAAGAAAAACGGCTCTTCGAATGACTGTCCTTTGAAGATCTCCGAGGAGCTCTTCAACACGAATTTTTTGGTCGAGAAGGAGTCGGAAAAATCCGTTAACTCCTCTCCCTGTTTTTTTGTTTCAGCGCTCCTATTACCTGTCATTTCTATTTGATGTTCGAACTGGTTGTGCGTACGCATGCGCATGTTGTATTTGTTATAGAAAGTAAAAATAGACGTGTACGCGAAAGCTGTGTTACAGCTAAAACAAGCATTGCCCGTTTTTTGTTTTGTCTGATATTGTTTCTTGTTTTTACTTGTCAATGCGTTAATGTCTGTTTAAAGGAAACGATACCGAACGAATTGGATAATCAGGGGTACATCGATTATTACTTCCTGGAAGCACTGAAGCGTAAAAGGGATTTAGAGGAATAGTTGCTAACGGGCTTAAAGAAGCAGGTTCTCATGAACAAGAGATTTTTTCTTTTTTATAGTGATGTTGCAAGCCATCAACAAGCCAAACCCGTGCGTGTTGGACGGCAGCAATAAATAGTGGGATAAACAGACCCTGTCCGAATCGTTAAAACCAGTGATAGATTTCCCAAAAAAATATAATATGCCTATCTTCGTGGGGTAATTTAGCGTGATATGCTGGTTGCCGATCCAGTCATCGGTAAACTGGTTATCCGATGTTATTGGTCTGTTTGAAAAGTATCAATGGTCATTAAAATAAAATTTTAATCAAAAGCGATATGGTGACAAAAAAAATGAACCTGTTAGCCATGATTTTCGGGCTGTTATTGTTCAATAACGCATGCGTGGAAAGCCGGGAAACAGAAGTAGGAAAATCAGATGAGTATTATGTGGCAGCCTATATATGGCCATCCTGCCACGATGACTCCCTAGGAAGAGCAAAATTATGGGCGGATGGAACCGGTGAGTGGGAAGTGATTAAAAAGGGCAACCCAAGGTACGATGGCCATTATCAGCCTCGCCAACCGCTCTGGGGATACGAGCTAGATAACGACCCGAAGGTGGTGGAGCGCTGGATTGACGTGGCCGTTGACCATGGCGTGAACGTGTTCGTGTATGACTGGTACTGGTACGAGGAGGGACCCTACCTGGAAAGCGCGCTGAACGATGGCTTTTTAAAAGCCAGGAATAACCATAAAATGCGGTTCTACATCATGTGGGCTAACCACGATGTAAAGCATAACTACTGGAACTACCACCGATACGGGGATGACGACTCCATCCTTTGGAATGCCAAGGTGGATTGGGAAAATTTCAAAATTATCGTCGACCGGGTAATTAATCAGTATTTTAAACAACCCAATTATTTTAAAATCGATGGTGAACCTGTTTTCTCTGTTTTTTGTGTCGATAAGCTGATGGAGAGTTTCGATTGGAACACCCAAAAAACACGCGAAGCACTCGATTACTTTCGGGAGGAGGTGAAAAAAGCGGGATTCCCGGGACTACATATTCAATGGAATCAAGGGGGTGGCTCCATCATGTCGGAAGAGGCCGCGGCACACTTCTCTAACCGAGTGAACGAAATGGGATTCAATAGCGTGGCCATGTACAACATGGGCGGAATGGCTGAAGATTACCTTCTCTACGGTGCCAACGCGAGGAAAATACGGGAGCAGATGGACGAAATAGTCGACGTTCCGGTTTTCCCCTGTGTCTCCATCGGTTGGGACGACACACCCCGATTTCCGGCGAAGGGTCAAAAAGATATCGTGCACTACCACAACACGCCTACCAGCTTCGCCACGTTGCTCTCTAAGGCGAAAGAGTACGCGGACCAACACCCGGATCAGCCCAAGTTGATCACGATCAACGCGTGGAACGAGTGGGTAGAGGGAAGCTACTTGCTCCCTGATATGCTCTACGGCTTTGAATACCTGGAGGCGGTGAAGGATGTGTTTATCGATAAGAAATATGACAGGTATTAGCGTGTAAGAAAAGCACTGGACAACATTATCGGGCAATCCTTTTTTTGATACCTTTGTCAGGTGAAAATAAAGGGGTTAAAGCACTAGGTAACTGTACAGGATAACGTGTCTCAAATAATAGTGAGAGAAATTTTGAATACAATAATAGAATAATCGTATGAAAATAAGGAGGTTGATAGGGAAGTTGATCTGTTCATTAATTTTTTTAAGCGTTTTAGGATGCGTTCAACTGGGTATCCCGTGGGTGGTTGAGCTCAAGTGTGAGCATATGTACGACCCCCTGGGGGTGAGCACGCAACAGCCACGGTTTAGCTGGATAAACTGGTCTGCTATCGAGGGAGCCCGACAAACCGCGTACCAACTGCTCGTGGCCACGAGCGCCGATGCGCTAACCGAAGAGAAGGCCGACCTCTGGAATTCCGGGAAGGTGCTCTCCCCGTCGAATCTCTTGATTGAATACCAGGGTGCACCCCTTCAATCCAGGGGGCTGCTCTATTGGAAGGTCCGCGTGTGGGACGGAGAGGACAACGTCTCAAAGTGGAGCAAGCCGGCTACCTTTAGCATCGGCATCCTGGAGGAGGGCGATTGGGAGGCTTCCTATATCGGCTACCCCTCGGAGAACGGGTTCCAACAGTGTCCCCAGTTCAGGAAGCTGTTTTCGGTGGGGAAGGTGGAGAAGGGCGATTCCTACCTGCTTCACGTCAACAGTCTGGGTTATCACGAGCTGTTCCTGAACGGGCAGCGGGTAGGCGATGAGGTACTCTCACCCGCCGTGTCTCAGTTTAACAAACGGTCGTTGATCAACAGCTATAACGTGACGCCATACCTCAAGGCCGGGGATAACGACCTGGTGATTTGGCTGGGCAGCGGCTGGTATTCAGAAGGGTTGCCGGGAGTAGTAGGCGAAGGGCCGATGGTGAGGGCCCAGCTGGAGAAAAACTCGGGTCAATCGACGGAGACGGTGGTTGTGACCAACGACAGCTGGCAGGCACGTAACAGCGAGTACAGACGCATCAGTAACTGGAGGTCGGGAAGGTACGGCGGGGAGGAGGTTACCGGTAACCTGGAGGCGACGACCCTCGCGTTTAAGGAGCCGGGAAAAGTGTCCTGGGGTAGGGCGACCGTCATCGAAGTACCCAAGTACGCGGTGACCCCCCAACGGGTTGAACCTAACCGGATCGTGGAGGAGATCTCTCCCTCAACAGTGCAGAAGTTGAACGACAGCACCTACCTGGTGGATATGGGAATCACCCTGGCTGGCTGGTTCGAGATCATCTTTCCCCCATTGAAAACGGGACAGCGGGTGGTGCTTGAGTACGCGGATCACCTGGACGAGAACGGGGAGTTGGCCCACCAGGGTCAGGTAGACCACTATATCGCGTCCGGAAATGGCATTGAGCTATTCAAAAACAGATTCAACTACCACGGCTTCAGGTACGTGAAGCTGTCGAACCTTCACGACTCCCCCAGCCTGGCTAATATAAGGGGTTACCTGATTCATACCGACTTTGAACATACCTCCAGCTTCGAGTGCTCCGATACCGACCTGAACCGTATTCACGATATGGTGGTGTATACGCTCCAGTGCCTCGGTTTAGGGGGCTACCTGGTGGACTGCCCGCAGATCGAACGGTTGGGTTACGGGGGAGACGGCAACGCGTCAACCGTTACGGCACAGACCATGTTTAACCTCGCCCCGATGTACAACAACTGGTTGGATGCCTGGATGGACGTGGTTCGGGAGGATGGGGGTATGCCACATACCGCCCCTAACCCGTACTCCGCTGGTGGAGGACCCTACTGGTGCGGTTTCATCATATCGGCATCGTGGCATACCTACCAGCATTATGGGGATATCCGTGTGTTGGAGAAATACTACCCGGTGATGCAGCAGTGGCTCGGGTACGTTGAGGCACATAGCGTGGACGGGTTGCTCAAACGTTGGCCCGACACGGATTACAGGGGATGGTACCTGGGGGATTGGGCCACGCCTGATGGCGTGGGGGATCCCAACCACCTGGACGAGCGGTCGGTCGACCTGGTGAACAACTGCTACCTCTCCATCTGTTTCAGCCAGATGGCGGATATAGCCGGTTACCTGAACCGGGAAGAGGATAAAGCACGCTACCTGGAGATGAAGAGGCAGCTGAATACGATCATTCACGATACCTTCTTTGATGAGGAGACGGGGTGCTACGCCACCGGATCGCAGATCGACCTTACCTTTCCACTCCTCGCTGATGTTGTACCCCAATCGCTGCGGGAAGAGGTGGTGAACACGCTGATAGAGCGAACGGAAAAGGAAGATAACGGACATCTCAACACCGGACTGGTAGGGATACCGATCATGATGGAGTGGGCGGCGAAAAACAACCAGCCGGAATTTATCTACTCCATGCTGAAGAAGAAGACGTACCCCGGGTATCTCTATATGCTCGAGAATGGCGCCACGACCACCTGGGAGCACTGGAACGGGGCCAGGAGCCGAATACATAACTGCTTCAACGGTGTGGGGCAGTGGTTTTACCAATCGGTAGGGGGTATCCGTCCCATCGATGGGAAGGTCGCGTACAGTGAAATATGCATCGACCCGCAGATACCGAGCGGGGTAACCTGGGCCAAAACGCGTGTCAAGACGCCCAATGGATGGGTAGGTCTCCACTGGGAGGTGATGGATAACCGGATGACCATGAACGTGGAGGTTCCCGTCGGCTCCATCGCCAAAGTAAAATGCCCGGACACGGTCACCGAGGTGACCGTGAACCAGCAGCCGCACGCTCTTTCAGGCGAGCCGGCGGGACTGGAGCTGGCGAGTGGGAAGTATACCGTGGAATATGTGTGGTAACAATATAATAGTAAAATCTTATGAATTACAGAACCCTGTTTTTTTCTTTGCTGCTCTGTTGCATTCAGTTCAGCAGCTACGCGCAAGTGACCGTTACGAACCTCAAGTGCGAGTACTTGGAGGATCCCGTGGGATTGGACGAAACCCGTCCCCGTTTCACGTGGCAGATGGAGTCGTCTGAACCTGGAAGCTACCAATCGGCTTACGAGCTGGTGGTGGGAACCATGGAGGCAGAGGTGGCCTCGGGTAGGGGCGATGTTTGGAAGTCGGGAGCGGTGGAAAGCTCCCTGATCCCCGCGGTTTACGCGGGCGAGGAATTAGAACCATTTACCCGCTACTTTTGGAGCGTACGGGTGAGAGATGAGGGGCAACAATGGTCCGACTGGGCATCACCCCGCTTCTTCGAGACCGGGATGATGGGACAATTTCGCTGGAAGGGGAAGTGGATTACCGACACGTACGATTTTAACGTGAAGCCGGCGGCCTACTTCCGAAGGGTCTTTAAAGCGGGTAAAACCATTGAATCGGCCCGGGCGTACATAGCGGTGGCGGGACTCTACGAGCTCACCATCAACGGGGAGCGGGTAGGGGATCACCGGTTAGATCCCAACTACACGCGATTCGACCGACGTACCCTGTACGTGACCTACGATGTTACGGATCACCTGCAACCAGGGGATAACGCGGTGGGCGTTCTGTTGGGGAACGGCTGGTACAACCACCAGTCCACGGCGGTATGGTACTTTGACCAAGCCCCATGGCGGGCGCGGCCTAAGTTTTGCCTAGACCTGCATGTGACCTATACCGATGGTACTAAAGAGATCATCGTGACGGATGGGCGGTGGCGGACGTCACCTAGCCCCGTTATCTTTAACAGTATCTATACGGCCGAGCATTACGATGCCCGAAAAGAGCAACCCGGGTGGGACACGCCCGGGTTCGAGGCGGAAGGGTGGTCAAACATTCAACTCACGGGAGCTCCTTCCAACAACATCGTGGCGCAAGCCTTACGTCCCATTCGCAACGTGAAAGAGTACCGGCCGGTGAGCCTCACGAGAATAGACGACCGGACATGGCTCTATGATTTCGGGCAAAACATGTCGGGTGTCACCCGGGTGAAAGTCAACGGTCCCGAAGGTACCACGGTTCGCTTGAAGCATGTGGAGCGACTCGATTCGAACGGGCGTGCCGATATGTCGAATATTGACATCCATTATCGGCCTACGGACGACTCGGACCCATTCCAAACAGATATTCTTATCCTGAGCGGCAAGAAGGAGGATGAGTTCATGCCCCGCTTCAATTACAAGGGGTTCCAGTACGTTGAGGTGACCGCCGATCAGCCATTGGAGCTGTCGGAAGAGAGCCTGACAGCTTATTTCATGCACAGCGATGTACCACCGATCGGGAAGATAGCCTCGTCCAATAACACCCTCGATAAGATTTGGCGGGCATCCAACGCATCCTACCTCTCAAACCTGTTTGGCTACCCCACCGATTGCCCGCATCGGGAGAAAAACGGCTGGACGGGCGATGCCCATAACGCCTCCGAAATGGGACTGTACAACTTCGACGGGATCACTGTCTACGAGAAGTGGTTGGCCGACCACCGGGATGAACAACAATCCAACGGGGTGCTACCGGCCATCATACCGACGAGCGGGTGGGGCTACCATTGGGCCAACGGGCCGGATTGGACCAGCACTATCGCCATCATCCCCTGGAACGTCTACCTTTTCTACGGCGATACGCGGTTGTTGGAGTTGTGCTATGACAATATCAAGCGGTACGTGGACTACATAGATGAGCAGTACCCCACGGGCATAGCCAATTGGGGGCTGGGCGACTGGTTGCCCGTTAAATCGGTGGCACCGATGGCGTACACGTCGAGCACTTACTTCTATATCGATGCGCTTATCCTGGCTAAAACGGCCAAGCTGTTCGGGAAAACGGCCGATTTTGAACGTTACTCGGCCCTGGCGGAGAAGATAAAGGCGGCCATCAACGAGAAGTACCTCGACTACGAAACCGGTATCTACGGTAGTGGCCTGCAAACCGAGTTGAGCGTGGCCCTGCACTGGGGAGTAGTTCCAGATGAGCTAAGGGGCAAGGTGGCCGACAACCTGGCACGACGCGTGGAGCAGGATGACAAGCATATCGATGTTGGGTCGCTCGGCTGTAAAACCATCCTAAACGCGTTGAGTGACAACGGGTACGCACAGCTGGCCTACGAGGTGGCGTCGCAAGAGACCTACCCGTCGTGGGGCTGGTGGATAGTGAACGGGTCTACCACCTTTCACGAGAACTGGCCGGTCGACGCGGGAACCGGTGACAGCTCGATGAATCATATCATGTTTGGCGAGATAAACGCCTGGTATTACAAAGCGTTGGGGGGTATCTTCCCTGACGAGGAGCAACCCGGGTTTAAACATATCATCCTGAAGCCCCACTTCGTTACGGGATTATCCCATTTCGAGGCTTCGCACGAAGGTCCCTACGGCTTTATCGTCTCCTCCTGGAAGAGGAAGGGCAAGGTGATCACGTACAACGTGACGGTTCCCACGAACAGTACCGCCACGCTGTACCTGAGCGGGAAGCGAATTAGGGAGAACAACCAATCTCTGGAGAAAAATCCGATGATCGGGGTGGAAGAGTCGGGACAGAACCAGTACAGGCTGAAGCTACAGTCGGGCTCTTACACCTTCTCCATCACGGTTTAATCTTTCAACTGTTTACCTATTTGCCTGAACTCAAAGGCCATCACGATACGGAAAATCCCGTAGACAAGCATGGATATACCCACGAGGGCGACGACGAATATGCCCTTGCTAAAGGTAGGGCTTAACAGGTATAGGAAAGAGAGGACGGTGCATAAGATGCCAAGGGCTAACGCCCATCCCCAGCCTTTTACTCCCAGCATCCGGAGCTGGGTGGATTCACCAATGCTCCATATGGAACGGAAAAGAATCCAAAACCCCACGAAGTAGACGAGGATGACGGTGATAGATGCGGTGGGCAGGGTAAAGAGCATAATACCTAGTAACAGTTCTAAAATCCCCGCGGCCAAGGTCCATCCCCAGCCATACAGGTAATCGCGGTTCGACACGGCGAAAATGATGTCCAAAATCCCACCCAGGATAAAGCCGATAACGAAAACGTACGTCAAGCCAACCAGGGAGGCACCGGGAGCAGCGAAACAAAATATTCCCATGATGATCGCGAGGATGCCCATGAGCAGTGAAATCCACCAGTTTTTTACTGCTCTCTTCATAGATTCAATAAAATACAACATAACGTCTTGATTTAATAGCAATTACTCTCTTATTACAAAGATCATCATTTCTTTTGTTTAGGTGGTGATGTAAATGTACTTGATTCTGTCCTTTACCTCTTTTTTTATGCCAGACTTGCCACCTTTTATTTATCTCGTGCCACCCGGTCCGTGTTGAAGTTCCACGAGAACTGTCAAGCTCCCGTGTAACGTTGGGGGATATGCATTGCCTGTTTAGAACCGCTGAAACGGTACAGTTGCTTATTCAGTTGTTCAGGGGTAGGAGGAGATGACCGTGAAATCTTCCATTAACCCGTAATCGATTAGGTTGTAATCACTTCCCGCTTTGTGCAGGTGTACGCCATCCCAATAGCCTGGCCCTGCTATGCCTTGGCTCAGGTTGTAGTGGGGACCCAACAGGTTTTTCAAGCTCCCGATCACCCTGACCTCTATCTTGTTGCTACCTTCCCTCACGTGGGGAGATAGATCAAAACGGTATGGTTTGCAGGCGATGATGCCCACTTTAGCGTCATTTACCCAGACCTCGACAAGCGTTCCCTTCCACTTCGTGAGTTGAAGCGTGTGGTACGCGGAGCTGTCCTCTATCACGTAATCCTTGCTGTAAGCTACATCCCACGAGTAGTAAGGTTGCCCCTGCTCTTTCCAACTGCCCAGTCGCAGCGTGGTGACAGGTTCCCTGAGGACCCATCCATGGGGTGCCGACTCCAGCGCGAAATCCCCCAAAAGGTACACCGGTGCAATCTCCGCGTAAATGCTCATTGGCTTCACGCTAAGCTCAACAACGTTTACCCCCATTTTCAGATACTCACCTATCTCGTACACGCCAAAGCGTGCGTCCAACCAGCTCTCATCGGGGAGGGGCGACACGGGCACGTTGTTGATCTTCACGCCCCATATATCCGGCTGTTCCGCCACGAGCCTGATACCCTTCTGATCAATCTCTCCTGCTACTGTGAAGTGGTAGGTAACCTTCACATCCCCCGTTTTGAAGGTGTCGCTCTCCACGATGGTCTGACGGTATTGAATGGCCGAACTCCATGGATTGTCTATGCCGAAATGCCTGTACAGCCCGTTGGCCGCCTCCACGGTATAGAGGTTTTTGTCGCCATAGCTATTTGTTAAAAAGGTGTCGTCGATAGCGACGCTGCAGAAATCGATGTTCAGCACGTTGGGTTGCAGCCTTTTGATATTGAGTGGCCCGGCGGCTTCCATCCGCACCCCCTGTGGCATACCTGTACTCTCATCATGGGTATGGATGTTACGCGACTTGGCCAGCCCTTTGCGTCCCTTTGCCATACCCGCTTTTGTCAGGAACCTATCCCGGCTGGTCGACGAACTAAACAGGATTAAACTCCCGGCCGGGGGCAAGCTGAACCCGGCTTCAAGGAACTCCCCTTTTCGTTCACAGGGGTAGTCGTAGAGATCGCCTGACATACCCTCTATCTCCATCAGTGATTCCCCCACGATGGATAGTGTGCCCGTCGCGGTATCGCTCAAGGATGAATTGACGAGGAAGAGCAACTCCCCATCATCATAACTCCTCCGGTGATGGTAGAGGTCATCGCTTTCCACGTTCAAGAAACGGAGCTTACTGTTTTGCGATAACGCGTCTATTATCTCCCCGAATAAAGCATCAGAATAGCTTTTGAGCAACGATGGGTTGTCCGCGAAAAAACGTTCTAACTCCGCGCTTTCTTGCCCATCCACCAAGGTGGGCTTTGAAAACGCGATCAGTTCCCCGCCGGTATTGATGAACTCTTTTAACAGCTTGAACGTTTCCCTGTTCAGGTTCTCGGTCATGGGGGGAATAATCACCTGACTGTATGCTCTTTTTCCAACTATGAACGAACCGTGCTTCACGCTTCCTTGGTCCTTAATGATGTTTTCGGATCCCAAGTCATACTCCACTTGGGCTTTTTCGAGCTTCGTGATGAAATGTTGAAAGTTGGAGCCAATCTCCATGACCTTCGGGTGCCCAGTCGAGTAGGAGTAGTAGAGCCACAAAGTGGTGGTGGGCTCCAGGATGAGCGTGCTGTTTACCTGCTCGCCCTGGCTCAGAAGTAAGGATAAACGTGCGAAGTAATCATTTAGCCACTTGTAGTTTGACCACCACGGCGAGAGGGAAGTGAATACCGGTGGATAGTCATATTTCCTTGCCCCCACGATGGTCATATGCGATAGGTGCTGATTCATGAAGTTGACGCCCAACGCGTACTCCCAGTCTCCCAACCTTTTTAAATCTTCAAAGGTAACATCCCAGCCACCACCTCCGTACGTCTCGCTGAGGGTACGGGTGTATCCCATTTGGTTGGCCACGCTGCTCAACTCTTTTACAGCCCTCACGTTGCCGAATTGGGCCTGCGGGTTCGAGTCGTTATACTGATTGAACAGCATGTCGATGGCGGGCATCTGATGCCACGCGTACATGGCCATGTTGTCCCCCCCGTGCGAAAGGTCGGGCCACCCATGTTCCCAGTAGTGCCCCGTCCAGCGCATATTTTTCTTCTCGGTATACGCGAACCAAGGTTTTGACCACCGATCGATAAAGAGTTGGGTCAACGTTCTCATGTAGTTGTGTCGGACCTGCTTGTAGTTTGCTTCCGTTTCATCGAGTAGGGGTAGGGTCGTTTTCAGGTCGTATCCCCACTGCTCCCGGAAGAGATCAAAGAGATCGGGTGTCCACCGTGTACCTCCCGGGCTAGCAACGTGCGGCTCATCCGTGAAAATACCTTTAATCGCGGTTCCTAACTTCTTCCCGAACTGCTTTTCGTACCCCGACATGGTCACATCGATGAACTTCTGCGTAACTCCGGGATACAACAAGTCGATGTAGGAGTAGCCTCCATGCCATTTAGAGCGCCCATGGTAGGTTTTCTTGTAGAGATAGAAGTCACCCTCCATCTCCTTGTAACGATCGCTCGATGAGGTGATATCGATGAAGGTATCGTCCTCCCGTTTCAGGCAAAGGAAGTACTCCTTCACGTTTTCCGGCAGCAGGTTCATTTTCTCAAGCCTCAACCCCTGTCCTTGATTATAGGATTCGGGCATTTGAGAGGGAACATGTCCCCCCGCGAATCCGCTCGGGTAGGAGTTCTCGTCGTATATCCAAATATCGAGTCCTAACCTCTCAGCTACCTCCAGGCTATACGCGTACAGGGCGAACCAATCTTCCGAGAGGTAGTCGGTTATCAGGCCAGGCCTTGGGTGAACGAAAGCTCCCCCGAAGCCTTGCTCCTTGAACTCGTTCAACATCCTGTCGATGTCCTCTTTCGTGACATCGGTGTTCCATACCCATAAGGGGGCTGAGCGAAACGATGCGGGAGGATCTTTCACCTCTTTCATCACCTTTTCGAACCTCATCTCCCGAGGTTGATCCGCTGAGGCATGAGCAATACCCTGTGAGACAAAAAGCGACAAGAGGACGAGAGCGATTTTATTTATGGATGCAGTTACGCTCTTCATCCATATCTGCGAAATGTTTTGGATTCTACTTTGCATAGGTTTGATATCTGTTGTGAACGTTGGGATGGCGTTTCGGGGGCGTTGGCTTCCGGTTTCGTTCATAGGTTTGATGTTTTTTGTGCACGCTGGAATGGCATACATCATGTTTACTGTATGTCAATCGGTTGATGATACACGGTGACAATATATTTTCCCGCACCCAGTTCAAAGCTTCCCTCCTTTACCCCTTTAACGGAGTTAGGGTCGAACGAGGGGTCAGACGGGGTAGTAATGGTGATTTCCTGATCCGGGTCTTTGTTAAGCTTGATTCGTGCGTTTGACTGTTGGGGAACTTCAAACTCATAGGTAATCTTGCTCTTATCTTTCACCCAGTTGGAAACAATGGTGCCGTAAGGTGAGCGGTAGTTCACCTTTACCTCGTTTAACCCTTCGGGCGTGTAAGGGGCGATGATAAATTCCTCGAAACCGGGACGTTGCAGGATGGGGCGTATGCCTCCCAACCACCTGTAGAACCATTCGGTTACGACACCAAACATAGGGTGACAATTGGAATAGACGTCGTCGCTCTCTTTCCATGTTTCCCAAATGGTGGTGGCACCCCTCGATATCATGTAGCCCCAGCCCGGAAACGCATCGCTGTTCACTATCTCGAACACCTTTTCGGGAGAGACATACCCCGAAAGAGCCTCCAGGATATATTTGGTTCCAAAGATACCGGTGATAAAGTGGCCGGCAGGTGCCTCTTCCACGGCCAACATGAGGGAGTCGGCGGCCCTCTCTACCTCCTCTTCAGGAATCACCTGGTGATACAGCAAGGTTGCGAACAGCGTCTGCTTGTTGATGGGTTCGGTCACCGGCTTATCCCAGAACTCCTCCTTCAGCCGTTTCCTTAGGGTGATGGCGAGTTGTCCGTACTCCCTTTCGGCTGAACGGTCATTCATGATCGAGGCGAAATGTTGCATGATCTCCGCGCACATCAAGTAATGGCTGGTTCCGATTAGCTGTACGGGGACGGGCAACAGGGATTCGTGATCCCCTAACCCGAAATCTACCAACCCCCCGGGGTGGAGACGATGCACTTTTTCCATCCATTTTTTGTTAACCGGGTACATCTCTTTAACCAATTCCCGATCGTTGTAATAAAGGAGTAGGTAGTACTGGGTGATCAGGAAAGCCGACTCCCAGCTTATCCCGCAATATTGAATGCCCACGAATGGAGCTGTATCCACGAAGACCGAGTCGTTGATGGCATCCATCCAGTCGTAGACCGTCTTCCTGTAGAGCGACTGCATGTTGAAGTTGTAAATAAACGACTCGCTTGTCGCGTTTAGGTCACCCCCGTAGCCAAATTTCTCCCGGGCCGGGCAGTCGGATTGAACGCTTTGCAGGTTGGATTTGAATGTCCTTCGCGTCGCATCTTGAATGGCGTTGAGCAAGCTGGAAGAGCTGTGAAAGCTGTTGTCCGCCTCCACGGCACTATGTAAGGCCAATCCGGTGATATCGCTTAAGGCGGGTGGCTCGGTTAACCCCGACACCTCCATGTAGCGAAACGTGTGGAAAGTAAATTCGGGTTGAACCCAAACTGGGTTTTTATCTTTCAGTATATAGGTATCGGTTTGCCAGGCGATATTCGGTGATCCGGGACCTCCCCTTCCACGCTGTTTAATTTGTCCGCAGACCGTTGTCAGGGGGTTTAAGCTCCCATCCGCGTGGACTCTTTCACCGAAGCGGAAAACAATCGAATCCCCGGGATTACCTGATAGCTTTACTCGGTAGGTTCCGGTGAAATTCACGCCCATGTCGACAATAAATGTCTCTTTCCCGGCGGCGTAAATATTTGTGGGGTTAATCTGTTCTGTGACCTGAATGGGCGGGAAAAAAGCTCTTTGTAGCTTACCTCCAGGACCGGTTGAAGACTGCGCTGTAGACCAGTTGGAATCATCAAAGCCGGGTAGATCCCATCCTTCGGCCTCGTGGTTGGCGTTGTATACCTCACCCAGGTAGACGTTGTTTTTCAGTATGGGACCAGGGGCAAACTTCCAGTTTTCATTGGTGCCTACCTCTACCTTTTCTCCGTTTTCATACCGTAAAACCAATTTAGCCAGGAAGACCGGTCGCCCGACATGCAACGCTTCGCGGAGGTTCCGGTGTCCCCACATTCTCAGGGGCAAAGGGTTGTAAAATCCGTTGCCTAGTACCACTCCCACGCAATTTACCCCTTCGTTAAGCAGATCGGACAGGTCGTACTCGGTGTAATATACCCGTTTACTTGTATCGGTCCACGCGGGATCCAGGTAATTCAGGCCCACCCTTTTCCCGTTGATGGTCGTCTTGTAATAGCCGGCAGCCGTGATGAACAACGTCGCGGATTCAAGTTTTTCCTCTACTTGAAATTCTTTCCTAAACATGGGAGCCGGGTCATCGCCATAAAAAAGCGAATCGTCGGCAAAGGGAACTTTCCCATCCCCAATCCAGTAAATAGATGAGGAGGGTTCTAGTTCAACGATATCGGCCTTTTTTTTACCAGTGCAGCATAGGAAAGGGATAGCCAGCACCGCGGCAATCACTATTTTCTTCACGCTTTTATCTTTCATTGTGAAACCTGGGTTGACAGTTTTACAAATCCATGGAATCATTGAAGTCATGTTGTCACCATTGTTTAAAGACCTGGCTTGACTTCTGTTTCTCGTTTTAGCAGTAAGCAAGCACTCTCACCTAACTACTTGTAGTGGAGTATAAGTGAACTACGTGGCTCTTTTAGCGTGAGTTGTAGCCCCTCCCTCAGTTCGTCTCCCGTTTTCTGGAAGCTTTCCCTCGAATCCCTATCCGTGAGTTTGTAGGTTTTCCCCGCCTGCAGACCGGACAGGTGTACCGTGATCTGCTCTTCCGGGGCTAGGTCTCTTCGGAAGGCCACGATGACGCCCGTGTCATCATCCTGCTTGTGCAGCTGGTAGGCCAGCCAGATGTCATCGGTCGTTATATCTTCATGCGGGGTCAGCGGGTAGAAGTCCTCGTAGAAATAGGGACGTAACTCTCTGAACTCCTGGTAGCAGCGCTGCATCTCCGTGAACGAGGAGGAGGCGTCTGTTATCTTCCAGTTGAAAATGACGGAGGTGCCCAGGCTAGAGCGGAACGTGAAGCGGTCGCTTTTTTGCACGCCCGTACCGGTTAGGGGCAGGAAGAAGCTGAGCCCGTAGGTATGTGTCTGGTAGCCGATGGGTTCCCCGTACGTGTAATCAGTTCTCCACATGGGGGCGCTGCGTTTCATCGTCTCGAAATCGAGGCGTCGACCACCGCTTGAGCAGTTGTCAATGAGGGCCTCCGGAAATCGCCCCAGGAGGTAATCCCAGAACGCGTATAGTCCCTCAATATGGCGTATCTCGCGTATCCCGGTGCGCCCGGGCTCGTCGTTCTCCTTCCAGAAGTTATCGGCCCTCATGTTGAAATCTTGCCGATAGTAGTCGATGCCATTTTCTTCCATGAAGTCGCCGATGTATTGGCAGAACCACTTTAATGCTTCCGGGTTGCCCAGGTCGAACAGGTAAGAGCTGCTTCCTTCTGCGTCGAGCATCCACTCTTTGCGCTCCCTTCCCCATTTTGAATCCTTGACTACCCTCTCCGGTTCAAACCAGACCATGAACTTGGCACCGACCTGGTGTATGGCGTCGGAGATTGGCTTCAGTCCACCGGGGAACCTCTCTTGATCCACCTCCCAATTCCCGACGGTGTTTGCCCAGTTTCGGTTGTTTTCCACTTCATCTGCGTGCTCATACCACCCGGCATCCAGCCAGAACACTTCGGGGATTAGCTTGAACCGCTTGTACCGGTTGATCATGGCCAGGGCGTAGTCGGTGGTGAGGCAGGTGTACTCGTTACAGGGGTGTGGGTCCCCGTAATTGAAGCTGCTGGAAATAGGGTACACGGCAGGTTTCTCGTTTATTTTTGGGGCTTGCTGGTGAATCATGAATCTCCGGAAGGTGTTGTGGCCTACCATGCGGTCTGGATGGTTCCAAAACAGCAGGCATACGCTGGGTTGCCGAATGGATTCACCGGGACGTAGGTAAGTGTCCAACCATTTCATGCCCGAGTGGATGGTCAGCCCCTCGCCGCTGTTCTTGTTGAAGCAGGCGTACCAGGTGCCCGTCCATCCCACGGCCAGCATGGCACCCTGTCCCGTTTGGGATGTCACGTTAAAGAATGGGAAAGCGTGATCGGAAGAGCGTCCGTTCAGTGGAGCAATTTCGAGGCTTTCGCCCGGTGCGAATGTTTTTTCCCGGGGATTGAAATCGGCCCGCGAGGCTGAACTCCCGTTCGCGTAATGGAGCGTGACCTCGTTATTGGCCCCGTACCTCCAGTCGACGTCCATCACTTTTACCTCACGAATGGAGGGAGTGTTGGTGCTTGATGTATTGGTGAAGCGGAGCACCCATTCTACCGCGTTATAGTCGGGGTAGTACTTCAGGTCGCACTCCACGTTCAGTCCCATTTTTTCATCGCTCCACCTGTAGAGGTTGTGCATCGCTCCCTCGTGTAGGGTAGTTCCCTTCTGCGACGTAAACTTCCACCTTTTGATAAACTGGCTCGAATGCACGTCGTTGTAAACGAACGAGAAAGGGGGCAGCTGCCCTTTTTTAAAGTGACGGTTGACCCAATCGCTTACTTTTACCTCTTTTTTACCGAATGCCGAAGCGGCTTGTCCGTACGAGGGGAGGGCCATCGCTGTCATCATGGCCATCATGGTCACTAAAAGGGCCACGTAAAGTATACTGTTTTTTTTCATCATATAGAAAGTTTGGGTTACTCTATCGGCATGATTTCCGCACTGCTCATGTTTTCGATTTCCACCTTGAATGCCTTAGGTGCTTCTATCTTGTAGCGGAGGGTGTTGTTTGTCCGGCGCCATTCCAGCTTGATCACCTCATCACTTACCGGCATAGAGCCACTGCAATGTTCCAGGTCGATGTCAGTGAACCTGATCGTGATTTTTTTCTTCACGCGGTCAACCTCTTTGATTCCCAGTACGTCCCTGTATAAGACCTGTCCTATGAAAGAGGCGAAACCGTGGTTGCAGCTCGCGTGGCTATGCATGTTCTCCCACAGCGTACCTGTCAGGTAGGCCATCGAGTAGAAGTAATCCTGGATTTCAGATAGAAGTTGGCTTTGTAGGTTGTAGCGCGACAGGATATCCATCCGCAAGTAGTTCCCAACAAAAGCGTTTGCGCGGAACACGGTGGGGTGGGTCACCTGGTCGTCGCGGTTAGGCCCGAAATCGTTCACGATCTTGTTCCATAACTCGGGGTGCGACTCGGGAGTGGCCATGTTGAAGAAGAACGCGTAATATTGGCATGCCTCCGTGGTATTGTTCGTGATGGTCAGCTCCCCGTTCTCTCCCCTGATGGCGTTGTCCACGAAGAACTCCCCGTTGTAGGATTGACGTAGCACGGCTTCCCGCACGTTGTCCGATTTCTTTAACCAGTCGCCGTTGCCGTAGAGTCGCCCGGCGCACTTCAGTGCCACACTGTAGAGCATGTTGGAGGGGTAGTTCACATCCTGCACGAAGTCGTTGGCCTTAGACCATTCGACGAAGACCCAACTCTCCAGCTTTTCAAGCAGGCCCTCCTCATTTTCCAGGTTGGCGAAGTAGGCTAGCAGGTTGGTAACGCGGGGCTTTAGTTGTGCCACCAATCGGGGATCACCCCCGTTGCGCGCGTAGTTATCGAGTTGCACGATGAACCAGAGCGACCAGTTGGGAATAAATGTGCCATCGTTATGATCGGCCGGGTAACACATGGGGATCATCCCGTCGGGGAGGAACTCGAATCGTTCCGGCAGGGCGTAGTTCTCCAGAAAGTTATCAGAAACGACGGTTTTCCCAGTGAACACTCTCTCCGTGATAGAGCTGAAGTAGCTGTCGCACAACCAACCCGCACGTTCGCGGGAGGGGCAGTCCATGAAAACATCCACCGCGTTTTGACGAAATGTCTGCTTCGCCGCTTCGAAAATCTTGTTCAGCTTGTCGTTGCTGCACGTGAACCAGGCATCCTCGTTGTTCGGGTAGGAAAATTCCCGCAGGTAGAGCTTTTCAACGTCGACCGTTCCATCCAGCACCATGAGCTTAAGGTACCGGAAGGTGTACGACTCCAATGTCTCGATATCGTACGCGCCTGGTTGCAACTCGTACACGATGTGGTTGCAGATATCGCTTTGTCGCTGCTTGGTCTTCACATCGCCATCGGTTAGAAGCTCATCAAAATAGAACATGATCCTCGTAGGCTCAGTGCATTGAACCCGCGCCCCGATGAAACCGGAGAGGTTGGTGCCGAAGTCGTACAGGTTGAACTCTCCCTTTTTCAGGGAGGCAACGCTTGACGGCGCGTACGGCTCGTTGACTGCTTCCTGTGAGCTGGTCACGATCTCCTGTATCTCTTGCGAAACGGGGTATACCTCCAGCTCCGCCTCGGTGTAACCTTTGAGCTTGTCGCTTATCGACGCCAAAGAGCGGTCCTTGTGGTACCTTTCCGGGGTGACTTTCGTGATGTTCCCCTTGGAGTGGAGGGCCACTGGCTCTTGCACGTTGAACGTGGGCATAGCCACGTGGCGGGGGAGGAGAGACACGGGTGGATACATGGCTAACTGTACTGTTTCAACCGGCACGTCAGATGCCGTGCGCCACTGGTCATACCCTTCCGACAGTCGGTAGTATTCCGTGAAAGGACGTTGAAAACTGTACCGTTCCACCTTTTGGAGTCGCTCTTTGATTTGAAACGCCTCGAAATCACCCCCCGACCCGGTTGCCCGTACCACCTGCCCGTCCAGGCTCAGCTCGGCCAGGAGGAACGAGGGTTGGTCGAGGGTGTAGTAGGAGTTCACGTTGTACCCCGCCACCTCGATGGCGAGGATGTTTTCACCCTCCTGGATGATATCGCTCACGGGGAACTCGTCGACGCGGTAATACCCGTGGGCAGCTCTAGCGGGGCCTGAGCCGATAAATTGGCCGTTGAGGTAGATCCGGTAGAGGGTAGCCGCCGCGACTTTCACTCGGGCTTCTTGCCCTTTCTCCGCGGTAAAACTGGCCCTGAATCCCAGGTTCAGGTTCATCTCCTTCTCACGCCCTTCCGCCCAAACCGGGACGGCTTTCTCAAACCGGGCGGTTTCCTTTTCCAAGGAAGAGGGGGTGCACCCCAAGGTGAAGAAGAGAACAACGCTTGCCAGGATAGCGGTCTGTTGTAACTGTTTCATATTCTGTCGATATAAATTGATTGTGCTTTCGCTCACTGTTTCATGACTGTTCCGTGACTGCTTTTGTTTCTGTTACTTTTTTTGTTGTCACTTTTTGTTGTCACTTTTTGTTGTCACTTTTTGTTGTCACTTTTTGTTGTCACTTTTAACGGTGTAAATCTTGGTGGAACTCGATGGTCGGTTTCACTCTTTCACCGTAAACCGGTACTCGCCGGGGAGCAGTTTCATGCGGATTATACCCGTTTTGTTTCCTTTTTCCCTTTCAATCCTGCTATCCTTGTCATTCCTTTTTTCTCCTCCGTTACTTTCGAGCAGCTGAATATAGGGGGATGACGCAATGGGTTTGTTTCCCTCTTTGACCTTTTCGAGGTCGCTCGCGGGCAAATAGAGCGTGGCGGTGGTGTTGGCCGGTACTTTGAAGCGATAACGGTGCACGCCACGGTCTGGGTCCACTTCCCACTCGCTTTCAATGCGCCCATACATGGAGTCGTAATGCCCTTTGGCCCACGTTATCCCTCCCGTGGGATCGGGTTCGGGCTTGAGGACAAACCGTTTGAATCCCGGGCAGGTCTCATCCCGCTTAATTCCTAACGAGTGATTGTACATCCACGATCCGATAGCCCCGAAGGCGTAGTGGTTGAACGAGTTCATGGAGTTGTTCCCGCCAAAACCCTCCTCTTTCGTGTAGGAGTTAAGTCTTTCCCAAATGGTGGTGGCCCCTTGGTCTACCGAGTAGAGCCATGATGGGTAGCTGGTCTGTTGGAGAATTCGGTAGGCGGTTTCGCTATACCCTTGATCAGACAGCACCCGGTTGATCCACGCGGTGGCAATAATGCCGGTCATCAGCGAGTAGGGAGCGAACGCTGCGCCGCCGCTTCTTGGGCTTTCGTTCTCTATGCGCGTGATGAGGTTCGTTGTGAATCGCTCCTTGATCTCCTCGTCGCAGATGTCAAACGCGAGTGGCAGCACGTACGAGGTCTGCGTATCAATCACATCCCCTTTCCGTTGTGGATTCCTGAACCCCGAGTGGATGGTTTTCCCTGTCTCCCGGTCTATATAGGTTTGGTTGAAGAAGCTTTTTCGCTCCCCGTGTAATTGGAGGAACCGTGCCGCGTCATCCGGCTTGTTCAAAAGGGTTGCCACGCGGTGCATTAATTCCAGGTCATATATAAAGTAGGCCTCCCAGAGCAAAGAGTTGTCGTTTTTCTCCTGCTCGGGTCCCAGCCAGTCGCCCAGGTTTCCCTCGGTGAGCACGCCCGTTTCGGGGTCGATGTACGCCACCAGGTATTCGATGTAGGCTTTCATCGCGTCGTAGTGCTCTGCCAGCAACCGGGTATCTCGATACTGCATGTAGCTTTCCCATGGCACGGTAATCCCGGCGCTGCCCCACAGGATACTACCAAACCCACCACCCACGGGTGCCACATCGGAAAACCGCCCATCTTCCCGTTGTGTGTCACGCATGGCCAGCATGTGCCGTCTCAGGAATTGCGGAAGGTTGGCCATATAGGTGGCCGTGCGGGAGAAGGCCGATAAATCGCCGTTCCAGCCCATGCGCTCGTTGCGTTGAGGGCAGTCGGTAGGGATTGACAGGAAGTTGCCGAAGATGGTCCAGGTGATATTCCTCCACAGTTTGTTCACTTTTTGGTGGGACGTTTCGTAGGCGGAAGTCAGTTCGTGGATAGAGCTTAGCACTTCGCCCTTCACCGCATGTAGCGGCAGTGGCTTCTCTATTCCCGTGATTTCGATGTAGCGGTAGCCGTGAAAGGTGAAACGGGGCTGGATTACTTCATTGCCCCCCTTGGTGATATAGGTGTCCTGTGCCAGTGCCCCACGGATGTTCTCGAGCATGATCATCCCGTTGTTTTCCCGGAACTCCGGGAGATCGGGGTAGGTCACCTCGGCAAAGCGAAGCTTGATCTCTTTGCCCGCCGTCTCTCCCGAAAGGGTAATACGTGGTACACCCACCATGTTTTGTCCCATGTCGTACACGTATACGCCCGGGCGGACCTCCTCAACGGCGATCGCGGTCAACTCATCGATCTTTTTGACGGTTTGGCCGTACTGCCCAATCAGTTTTAGCGCGGAGAAGTCGTTCACGGCGGGCATCCTGTTCTGCTCTATCATTTGGTCGTGGGTGATTACTCCTTCTGGGTTTACCTCCCTGGCTTTTTCCCAACCAGAGGGGTCGTACGAGGCTTCTGCCCACCCCTCGATCGCGGTCTCTTTCCGGGCGTCGTACACCTCCCCTTGAAATATACTACTGTAGGTTATCGGCCCATCGTTGAAGTAGTACCACGTGTTGGGATCGGTTACTACCGTCTCTTCCGTCCCGTCGGCGTAGGTGATGACCAGCTTGGCCAGGAGCGACTGGCAGTCGCCAAACAGGTTCCAAAGGTACCCCATGTAGGTGATAGAGCCGCTCCACCACCCTTCACCCAAGATGGCCCCCATGGCGTTTAGCCCCGGTTGCACGAACTCCGTTACGTCGTACGTTTGGTACATATGGTGCTTGTTGTATTGCGTCAATCCCGGATTGAAGTAGTCGTCGCCAACCCGCCTGCCGTTCATGTACACCTCGTAGATGCCCCTTGAGGTAACGTAGAGGCGTGCCTTTTCGATCGGTTCCCGCCGCGATGAAAAGGTGGTGCGGAGCATGGGCATCGCGTTTCTCCCCGTGTTAGCGGTGGTGAACGTGCCGGTCTCACCACCCGAGATTTTATAGGCGTTGTCTGCGATGGAAAACAGTAGGTTGTTTGGTACCCGGTAGTTGCGCACTTCCACCTGGGAGAACGTGGCCGATTGCCCTGGTTGAGCCGTGAACCCAATCTCGCAAAGGTGCGGAAAGCAGATGTAGTCCCCGCTGTCACCTATCGGGTTGATAACCACTGATCCCAGCCTGTTGGTGTTTCCTTTATCGCCCAGGTGGAACTCGGTTACGCTATACGTGGCTTTCAAGGTTATCTTATGGGGGTCGTACCTGTTCTGCTTGTTGATAAGGGAAGTTGGAATGGACAATCGTCGTAACGGGGTCTCCCGGCTGTCTCCCGGCGCGTACCCTACACGGTAGACGTTCAAGTAGGCGGGTTCCCCGTTATCCAGTCCCGATATATCCAGTTCTACCTCTACGTACGATGCGTCTTTTTCGTTCTGAAGGTTGTAGATATTCAGGTTTTTATTCATTAGCCGGGGGTCGTTGGCACCGTAAATGAACCCCGCTTTCGTGGAGCCGCTCTCCCTGTCCAGCTGGATGGTGTAATGGATATTGAACGTGTGGAAGTAGTCGGGATAGAGCACCCGATCGTCGTCACCGCCCCCGATCCATTTCGCACCGGCCCATGCCGCTATCGAGGGATCCATCAAGCCCGTCTCGAACCAGGATTCGGCAGACAACGGCTTCTCTTCCCGACTTCCCGTGTTTGTTTGCCCGGCATTTTGTTTCCCCGTATTTTGGCTCCAGACGTTTACCTTCCAGTGGTAGCGCGTGGTGGGATGCAGCGCTTCACCGGCATACTCGATATTCAAGGAGCGGTCGTCCTCGATGGTTCCACTATCCCATACTTCCTGCCCCGTTTCGTCCGTGACTACGATACGGTAGGCCCGTTGAGATATACCCGGTTGTCGGGAGTTCATTTGCCAGCTAAAGCGTGGTTTCTCGACATCGATGCCTAATGGGGTCTCCTCGTACTCTACTTTCAGAGAATCGAGCCGGGTGGGAGAGCAGGCAATCGCTCCCAGCAGGAAAAACAGGATTGTTATTGGCAAAATAACCCTGTTAACCGTTTTCATGTAAATCTTCGACACTATTATCATTGTTTTCAGGTTCTTAATTTTTGGTCACATTAAGTTGTTGTTTTTTTGCTCTTATTTTGCCGAACGTGGCAAATAATCTATTCATGTGAATTATTGTAGGGACGTATCACGCGGATCTTGCCTTACTCAACCCATTGAAAGTGGTACTTCCAGTGGTTTGTCCATTCCTATCATCCAGTTTAGCACCGTGAGCTTTTTGCACCTTTCCGCGCGGTAGAGTTGCTGTTTTTGGTTTTGGTGCAGGTTGATGGCTACTCCCCCGCTTGACACGGTGATGGGGAGTGAGCTCTTGTTGGTCAGTTCCAGCGTACCCGGGGAGATGGATTTCATCTCGACTGACGCGTTGAACAGTTCCGGCAACCAAGGGTCACGTCCCCACAGCATATGGGCTGCCCAGGCGATGGTGCGTTTCGCGAATAGCGCTTCACGTATACTTTCCAGCGTTCGATCCTTGGCCAGTACCAGTGTGATGGGTCGTGCCGGGTTATGTATCCCGTATTGGCTCAGTTCGGAAGGGTGGATATCACTATTGGCGAAGAGGGCCAGGTCACGCTCGTTGCACCAGTCCAAAACCACCGGGTAGTACTCGGTACCGTTAAATATCTCGATCCCGTGTATCCACCCTTTCTTGTATGTCTCTTCGTGCTCTTTGGTGAACCGTAGCGGTGAGCCTTGCTCTATGCCCCCATATTGCGGTGCTTGCCATCCGGGGTGATCCCAGATTACGAACCCTCCTTGGTCAACGGCTATTTGTAACATTTTCTTCCAGTCGTCTACCGCGGCCGAGATGGGGTTAACATCTTGGGTGAAGAGGACGTTGAAATGGCCGGGAGGCATATGGGATTTGGTAATTTCCGTACCGGGTACCAACAAGAGATTATTTCGTTCGGCCTCCGGTTTCGCGATCTCGTACGATAAGTTGTGGTTTAACCCCTGCTCGTCATTTATCTTCCAACGTCCCACGGTACTGAAAAAGGGGCGCACCTCGATGTGGTCAGTTATCGAGATAACATCCAGCCCGTTTTGCACGGCTTCGTTCACCCTATCTGCCGGCATCACTTGTCCATCGGAGAAGAGCGTGTGTATGTGGAAGTCGCCTTTCAACACCTTGAACCCCGCGGTATCGGGGATGGTGATCTCTCTCGGTCGGATTGATGGTATATTCATGGCGGAACGGGCATTTACCGTGAAAGTGTCTACCGGTTTGTTCGATACGGGGTCATTGGATAGGCGAGCATGTATCCTTGTGTTCCGTCCCGTGATGGAACCAGGTGTTAGGGCAATTGCGGCTCCCGCGGCGGCTGTTTTTTTCAAGAACTCTCTACGACTTGTCATGTTGTTTTTGTTTATGGGTTATTAGTTGATTTTCTTAATTGATATGCTCCGATAAGTTGGGGCGTAACCGGGTAAAATGGCGTTAATAGTTGACTCTCTTGATCGTTACAGGTCCGAGTAACCCCGAAGGTTGCAGCGGGCTGTTTTTATTGTACGGGTTCACGAGGGACCACGTCTCTCGTTTCGCTTTCGGCAGGTTCAAATCGCCGATCACCCGGTTCATCCAGTTGTTCACCACGGTGACTTCCAGTTGATTCTCTCCCGCTTGTACCTGCTCGGTGATGTTCACCCTGTAGGGGGGCGTCCAGGCACCACCGGCGTATACACCATTAACTCGTACCTTGGCCATGGCGGTCAGGTTTCCCAGGTCCAACCATATGGTTTCCCCTTCCCGCTTTTCGGGGAGGGTGAATGGAGTCACGTAGGCTGCTTCACCGGAGTAGTACTTAACCCGTTCATCGCTTGAGGTAGTCCAGTCCTGCAGCGCTTGGAAGGTAACGGGCTCGCTTGGTCCCCTCCTTGAGGGGTCGAACTGCACTTTCCATGGTCCTTGTAGCTCTTCCACGACCTCCTCTTCCGGGTAGTTATCGAATAGGTTCATAGAGGGGATCGATGTTGCCTTGTCACGGAATACCACGAATGCACTTTCGTACGGTGCGAGTCTCATCGGCACCGCGGTCGTTTCGCCCTTCTGTTCGTAGGCAGGCAGTGGTCGTATCGATCCATCGATAGCATTCCACAGCTCGGGTTGCTTTCCGGTGACCCTAAACTCCGGTTGAATCTCTTTCACCTCATTGGCTTGGTTGGAGACAAAGTAGATATCGATTCCCTCCAACGCCCGGTGTCCGTAGTGGATGGAGTTGTCTTCCGGCAGCTTACAGTCGGGGATGCAGCGGATCAGTTGGAACGCCTCTTCCAGGGTGAGTCCGCTCATGATCCTCCCTTTTCCGTAGCGGGCCTCTTTCCTGTTCACGCCGTCCACTCCCGCCCAGAGTTCGGCCGCCATCTCCTGTACCCGTTGGTCTGCTTCAGGCTGGTTCTGTAGGCTCGGGGAGCGGGTGGGTGCGGGACCGAGCACGTTAGCTCCCTTGTTTACCAGCTCCTTGATCTTCTCGAGCAGTTCGGGCCGCATCGTCTCCTGCTTGGGCAGCACGAGCAGTTTGTACCGGGTGCCGTGCGGCAAGGTAAGCATCCTGTCCTTCACGTACATATCCCGTGTGATTACCTCGGCGTTGATATAGTCGAACTGGTAGCCGATGGGCAGTGGCGGATCGGTTACCCCCGTCATCTTCGGTGTATCTTCCCCGATAAAGTAGGCCACGTCGGCCACGTTCAACCCCTGCTGGAGCATGAAGTTGGACCGCTTCAGGTAGCTTGTAAAGAGATCCAGTTGCGAGAACCAGGTGTTCTTACGGTCGAACTCGTTGCCAAACCAGGCGTTCACGCCCGGGTTCCTCTCCTCGTAGGGCTGCATGATAAAGACGTGCAGCAGGGTGTTATTGATCCCCTCGGCGAAGAAACGGTCGGTACGTTGCTTCATCATGGCTGGGTGGCGCGAATAAGCAGGCCCCCCGGAGGTGTTCGACTCGGCCGATATCTTGGTTTTGCCGTAGATATGGCCAGCCGAGGTGGCTGCCCGGTTCTCGATATCACCAAGGTCTCCTTCACTCCAGTACTCTCCTGACACCTCGTCTGATTGTCCTCCATACATGAGGAACTCGCCGGGAAAGCCCCAGTGGCCGTAGTTTTCCAGCCAGGTGGTGAGCCCGTGTTGATGGCTCACCTCCCTGAGTCCCCCCACGTAGTCGTAGGCCACCTTATCGGCCACCATACGCCGCACGTCCCACAGGAAAGCGTCGGATGCGCGCTGGCTGTTGACAACGAACCCCTGGTACACCGGGAGGTACGGGAAGGGGTTGTACCCGTATCGCTCTTGAAACTCTTCCAGGAATCCATCGGTGATGTTTTGTCCCCCCGTCTCGTAGCTATCCTGCACGACCACTTTGAACGATCTCCTATCTTTTTCGGGAATCTTCCTTAATATCTCCCCGAGGAACCTGTCGAAGTGCTCTTTCACCCACTCCTTGCTCATCTTATCCACTTCGAGGCCCGTTGCTTCCGGTGAGGCTGGACTGTTGGTGACAAGGGTGGGGGCCATTCCCAGGCGTAGGATGGTCCACTCCCCCTCGGGCACGTTCCAGGTGAGCACGCCGTTTTCATCGAGTTGACTTGTAAGGTCGATCACCTCCTCGCACTGGAGCACGAGTGTCTGATCGCTCGGTTCGGGTTGCTCCCTCCAGAGGTAGTCACCCCAGTAGGGGAGGGGTGTAGGGTGCATCTTGGCCAGCGTCTTTTCGCTATACCTCTCCAGCCTTGGGACAGCGCTTAACAGCACCTCGGTCAGCCCGGCCGATGGCTGGACGTTGCTCAGGGTTAGCTTGAACTCCGTTGCGGTGACTTCCGGGAGGGTGATGACCACCGGCGCGTAGGGATCGAACCCCACGTTCAAGGCAGTGTTGGAACGGTTGACCTCGAACTCGGCCACGGTTGTATATTCGCCGATCTCCTGCTTCGCCTCGAGAGAGGCTCTTGCATGCAGGGGCGATTCGGCAATTTGCAGGGTAAGGCTTCTTGCGGTAAAGGGCTTTTCCGTTTTGAAAAGCAGTTGGAACTCCCCATCGGCGGGGAAGGTTATGCCCGTGCGGTTATCCCGGTCCGTGATTTTCGAGAGCCCTGCTACGGATGGGTTCGACAGGATGGATGCATTCAAATGGCTCAGCCTATGGGAGTCGTCCCCCGGTGAGGGGAAGGCGACGACCTTCACATCCTGAAACTCATCGGTAGGTTGTGGCAGGGCCTGCTTAAATTCTTGTGCTCCTTGCACGGTCACCTGGGAAGAGGCCAGGTACCTCATCGCCTCCTCCGGCTTGATCCACGGTCCCCCCGATTGGCTCCACCCGGGGGAGTTGAATATCCCAATCTCGATGTCGAGTTCGGTGGCCGTTTTTAACGCGAGGTGCAGGATTTCCCACCACTCGTCGCTAAACATTTTCACATCGCCGTAGGGGAGCTCATTGATACCGATGTTACCAATAAAGGCGCGATTAATCCCCGCCTCCCTCATGGCGTGGAGGTCTTTAACCACTCCCTCTTTGGAGATGTGGTCCGATATCCAGTACCAGTAAACGCCGGTCTGGATGGAGTCGGGTGGCGTGACGAACCCGCTCTCCAGCGCGGCTGATAACTCCTTAGTAGGGAGCTTGGACGATGGCGTACAGGATACGCCCAAGATCAGAAAGACTACCCCTACGAAAAGGGTTGCCCGTAGAGATAGGGAATGTGCTGTTTTTTTCATTGTCATGTAGTTGTATATTCGTATGGAATAATCATTCACTAAAGTTAGACTATTTCTCGCCACGGCATACTCCAAGTAAACTTGTCCTCTGCTCGTTTGGCTTAACGAAATAGTTCCCAAGGGTGTTTAATGATTATTGTAATCATGTTGCTTTCGTGGTATCCAGGTACAGACATGCATACCGTTATTCCAGTTGTCGATGGAGAGTTGGATGTAGTCGTCCAGGTAACCCTCCAACCGGACGGAGTGGGGTGGCAGGGGCACGAGCTGGTCGTTCACCTTGTTCTGCACGCCGGTTTGGCATGCCACGTGTGTCATCAGGAGGAACAGACCTAGTATTCCATTTACGATAAGTCGTTTTTTGTTCTTCATTCTGCATTAATGTATGGCCTTCATGATCTCACTCCAGTCTTTAATCCCTATCAGGGTTTTGTATTGGTCAAACACGGTGTCTTCCTCATCCGTGTCGCCAGCCTTGTAGGCATGCCACACCGGCTTGGCTCCTCCCGGGTCTGTCTCGTCATCCGGGAACTTTCGCAACCCTATCTTCAAGCCAAATTCATGGCGGTTATCGATCCAGTTGTGCCATTGGATACCGTCTATCCCGTCCAGCTTGCTCAGTTTCTTCCACGCGTAGGCAAAGCCGGCTGCTTGCTCTTTCAAATCCTGTTCACCGTAAGTCCTGGAGTTGGTCCCGTTTTCAGAGAGCCACAAGGTGCGCTTGGTCGCTCCCAGGTATTGGTTTCCCGGTTGTTTTATCCAGTGGTCGATCACTTCCAGGTTTTTGAAGGTAACCAGCTGGCTCGCGGTGCTGAATGTCGCTTTTGTATCGAGCCACGTTTTGGGCTCGTTCAAATCCTGCGGGTAGGGGTGGTAGGCGACGCCCCACGGGAAGTCGCCCTCTACCTGACTGAATGAGACCAGGTTCTCCAGAAGCTCTTTTGAAGCGTAAAGTTCCACCGGCTCGGTCCACGAATGGGTATAGGAGCCCATCACCTCGCTGTGTCCGTCATAGGCACGTGAAATGTTATGGCACATCCTCATCGATTTGATATAGGTGTCGAGATAGACCATCATCGGTTTCCTTCCCATGTTGGTCCAGGTGAGTCCAGCATCCACTTCGTTGTGCATGATCCATTTGTGGATTCTGCCGTGCCTGTTTTCAGGGGTGTTGTAGCGTGAAGCCAGGAAGTCGAGGGCGGCCGCGTAGCAGTGAACCGACTCATCGGTGGTCAGGTTCGGCATCGTGTATATCCCCTCGGAGGTGAAGTCTGGATGTTGCAGCAACCTGCCTATCTCGGGATCGGCGCATTCCGATGCTTTCTGCACCAGGATGATCGCGGCGACCACGATATCTCTCCGTGCGGCTGCTTTTAGGGCTTGGTCTAAGCCATTCAGGTAGCCATCGCGTGCGAAGTAGTAGGTTTTGTTTCCATACCGATGTGCGATACGGTTTGCTCCCGGGCTAGCGTACATGAAAACGGTAAAGGGGATGTTAACGGTTATGCTATGTATTCCCAAGATATCCAGATCGCTTTGGAATTGGTTCATGAAGAAACCGCCCAACCCCTTTTTGCTTTTCATGATACCTGGCTGCATGGAGCGTTGGGGGGTGATAATATCGGCGTATCGGGCATGCGAGGCGATCTCGTTTTTCGAAGGCGTCTCTTTCACGATCACCCACTTGGAAAGGATTCGATCGTACTGTAAATCGTCAATATATCCTTTCCGATCGACCGTTACCTGGAATGTTTTGTTTTCCAGCGGGATCCTATTCCTGAAATGGGTGGTGGTTGTCAGCGTATCGTTGGGCAAGATCTCTCGAAGGCTAAAGGTGCCCTCTCCGGCATGGTGACCGCTGATGGTTATTTTATCATTCTCCACCTTGACCTCTTCTATCTGGGATGAAAACTTCTGTGCTATGTACTTGGACAGGGATTGGGCAACTGCTTCATCTTTTTTTGTTTGTTCTTCTACAGCGATGACTATTCCCCTTTCCTCTTCGTTCAAAGTCCTGAAATAGATATTTTTTATCTCGATATTGATACCTGGGCGATTGCCAAAATCCAGCCGGAACACATCGCCCACTTTGCCCCACGATAACTTGTTTATTATCTCGTATAGGTTCAAGGAGGCAGTTTCCCATGAGGTAGTCGGGGATAGCGAACCAAAGAAAATGGAGCGAGCTTCTGTTATAGGGTGTCCCAAAAACACTTGAATAAAATCGATTTTAGCACTGCTTTTGTACTCGAATGTCAATACGACGGAGTCCTT